>Ga0156406_138_pt2 | contig 46998 bp, 44 predicted proteins | sample RifOxyA2_FD_108049 | JGI IMG/M metagenome (GOLD analysis project Ga0156406, IMG submission 108049) | Candidatus Berkelbacteria bacterium RIFOXYA2_FULL_43_10
AAAAGATAAATATTCGAAGAGTAGCTGGCAATGCTGACCGAGCTCTCCCACCCCGCTCCTTCTGCTAATGTCGCCTCGGAGATTGTCTCGGTTTTAAGATCAAGCAGAAAGACCTTTTTATTTTCAGTATAGTAATAAATTGCATCCAATGTATCGGAGTATGATGAGGTAATAACTTTTCCGTTTTCTGAATCTATGGAAGCGAGCAAAAGCGGTTCTTTGTCTCTGGTATCGGTAGAGTAAATTTTTCCATCGGTAAGAACGCTGTATATCGTTGAACCGGAGAGAGTGTTTGCGATTACATCGGCATTCAACGAGTAAAGCGGAATTTGATCACGGAATCTTATGGCGGAAATCATCTCATCGACTTTGTCTTCGATCTGTCTCTTCAAATTCTTTGCATCTTCTTTGTCGTTGCCACTTATATTGTCCGGCACGGAATTAATCATCGAAAGCGCACTTTCGAGTTCGCTTTTGCCATCTCCTCGTCCGAGTGCCAGATCCTCAACCGCTTGGTTGTAAAGTTCGCGCGTCTCGGAAATAGTGGTTTTTGCGGCAACTTGAGTATTTACTTTGGATTTTTCGATATTGTTGCTTCTAATCTTTAAATATCCGGTCAAAATCAAGATAACGGCAAGTGAGATATAGAGGTATCTTCGATTTTCCCGTTTGAAGGCAATGCCGACATATTTCAAACAAAACTGATAACTTCTTGAGAGAAACTTGCCGATTTTTTCAAGTGTAGGATGCCCGGATTTCGCACCGGAGTAAGGTTTGACCTTGAATCCTTGACCGCTTAAATTGATCTTTGGACCAACGCGTTTGTATGTATCGACGGCGATTTTCCCAGCGTGCTTTGAGGCGGATTGCAGAAGCTCTTTTGTTTTTGGATGATATTTTGTCTTCCAATTATTTCTAAACTTTGCCCAGCCTTTGCTAAGATTCACAGCTAAAAATGTAAATGCCTTACTGGCCCCTGCGCGGGCTTTTTTTGCGTATGGAGAAGCTTTTTTAATGGCGACATCAAAACTCGATTCTTGCGCTTGGTCGAGATAAATAACATCTTCTGCATCCGAAAGTTCTTTTGTCTCGGCCGCACTCAAAACGACGGCGTTCGCATCGCAGACTTCGAGTTTGCGAAGGGTTGCGTGAATATTTTTAATTGCTTGAGCAGGAGTGCTCTGGGTGATCAGCTGGCGCGAGCGTTCGATGGAAAGATGATCAAAAAGCGAAGCGTTGCCAATTATCAGGTTATCTCCCAGTGCAAGATTCCCGGAGGTGATGCTGGCGAAGGTTTTCGCCGGTGGCGTTTCGTCTGAAGTCAAACTCTCGGTGATATTCGAAATTTTATTATTTCTGATCAGATAGCCGTCAACTTTACCGGCAAGTGAGAGGTGGATTTTATCATCTGCGACAAAGCCCAAAATGGCATTTAGGTTTCCGACCCACTCTTTTTGACCTCCCTCGGAGATCAGAGCCAGGTCTTCGTTAATGGCCCGAAGCAGATCTTCAAAATCATCAAGATTAAAATTTTGGGATTGTTCGAAGCGAATCTTAATGTCATTCATAATGATATTCTCGACTTCATCGGAGGGCAACCAAGGAGAATGGAGTTCGATGAGATAGAAAAAATATTGAGACGTCAAAATAGGGGATTTGATCTTGGCTGTGACCAAAACCTTCTCCGGTAATTTTTCCCTTACCGCCAAAACGGCGCAATTGATTACCATTGCTTTCTCTGTCATCTTACAAACATTCTATCAAAGATTATGAAACAAGAGAAGTCAGACGATAATCGACTTCGATTTGCGATATTCGGTTATGGATAGAAAGATAAAAAAGGAAATCGCAATTGCTATCCATACAATAGGTTTAATCGGGTTTGTATAAAATATCTTTTGCATCGCAGGGATAAACAATATTGCGAAAAGGAGAGCGAATGAGACAATTTCCGCGTAGATGAGCCAAATATTTGAAGTAAGTTTGTTTTTCCATACAGAAATTTTTTGACCTCGTAGTGATAAAATATTCGCAAACTGACAAACCACAAGTGTGGCGTAGGAGGCGCCGAGAGCGCTTTTGTAATTGATGTCGGAGAGAGCTGGCATTTCGCCATATCGCCAGCCTCCGAGGTATAACGAAATCACAAAGACAATCAGAGCCAATATGCCCATGGTGAGTCCAGTTATTAAGAGATTTTCAACCATTTTCCAGTTCATAATACCGCCTTTTGATGACCTCGGTTTTTGTTTCATAATCCCGGCTTCTTCTTTCTCGAAACTCAAGGCCAGAGACGGCAGAACATCTGTACCGAGATCTATTGCAAGTATCTGGATAGCGATTAGGGGTATTGGGAGGCCCAAAAGAACACCGAAAAGCGGTGCGAAAAGCTCTCCAGAGTTAGAAGAAAAAACGTAGTAGATAATTTTTTTAGCGTTATCGAATATTCTCCTTCCCTCTTTAATTGCTTTGACAATTGTGGCAAAATTATCGTCAAGAAGAATCATATCCGCCGACTCCTTGGTGACTTCGGTCCCGATTTTCCCCATAGCAATTCCTATATTGCCTTTTACGATCGCTGGGACGTCGTTGACTCCGTCACCGGTTACGGCCACTATCTCGCCCATCGCTTGCAAATTTTGAACAATACGCAATTTTTGCCCCGATTCAAGTTGGGCAAAAATTGCGCCTTTGCTTAGCGACTCCCGCAAACGATTGTCATCCATTGCATGTAGCTCTTCTCCTGAAAGAGTGGGAGTGGAGTCATCGGCCAATCCGATCTCTTTTGCGATAGAGAGCGCGGTCAATTTGTAGTCACCAGTTAGCATAAAGACTTTTATGCCCGCCTTTTTACAGATCGAGAGTGCTTCTTTTGCTTCTTCTCTCGGGGGGTCTTCGAAGCCGATGAGACCTGTGAAAATCAAATTTTCTTCAATTATTTTTTGATCAATGGCAGAGACGGATGAAAGATTGTTGAACGCAAGAGCAATCACCTTGTAGCCAGACTCGGCCATCTTGTCGTTCTCAAGCATTATTTTTTCACGTTCCGCACTGTTTAGTTTGCAGTGACTAAGAATCTCCGTCACCGCTCCTTTGGAATAGATAATTTTTCCGTGATCTTCCTCCCAGACAGAGGACATCATCTTCCTCTCTGATGAGAATGGGATATCAAGAATTCGTTTTTCTTTTTTCGTGGTTTCGGGATAATTTTTAAATTTTAAATATTCAATCATTGCTTTTTCTAACGGATCGCCGATCTCTTTTATGTTTGCGCTCGGTTCGATACTATGGTTTAGTGTCCTCTCGAAAACCGAACTTCCTAAAGAAGAAGGCACATATGTTGATACGACTTTTAGGTTTCCGGTGGTGAGCGTACCGGTTTTATCGGTACAGATAACTGTAGTTGATCCGAGTGTCTCTGCGTGGTAGAGAGTTTTTACTAGTGCTTTTTTCTTTAGCATTCCTCTGGCGCCCAAAGAGAGCGCGACCGACATTGCGGCTGGCAACCCCTCCGGTACCATTGCCACTCCGGCGGCAATAGCAAAGAGCATACTCTCTTTGATATCCCTACCCAAAAAATAGAGCAAGATCAGCATAAATAGAGCCACCCCGAAGGAAATTTTTGCTACCATCCTCCCTGTGTGCATCATCTCTTTTTGCAAAGGGGTGGCTTCCTCCCGAATTTCCTGGCTGAATTTTGCAATCTGTCCGTATTCTGTTTCCATTCCGGTTTTGACTACTAGGGCTTTTGCCTCACCGTTCGCAATCTCCGTACCCATAAAGACGCAATCTTTGATATCAAGAAGAGTAGAAGTTTGTATGCTTCTGGCATCATGATCTTTCATTCTCGTCTGTGACTCTCCGGTCAAGGAGAATTCATTGACCTCGAGGTTGTAGGACTCGAAAAGCCTGGCATCAGCGGCGATTATGTCGCCAGCTTCAAGAACCATTATATCGCCGGGGACAAGATTCATCGAAAGAATTCTTTTGAGATTTCCACTTCGAATTACCTTGGAGTATGAGGGCAGATTCTTTTTGAAAGCCGAAAGAATTCTCTCAGCTTTATACTCTTGAGCAAAACCGATAAAGGCATTTAAGAATATTATTCCAATAATAATCAGAGCATCATTTATGCCACCCGTGAGATAAGCGAGAACGGAGGCGATAAATAGTATTAGGGCGAGAATATCGTAGAATTGATGCAAAAATTTGAGGAAAAGGGGAGTTCTTCTTACCTGTTGCAGACGATTAAGTCCATATTTTGCGCTCCGGAAAAGAGCATCTTTCTCGGAAATCCCCTCCGGAGAGCTTGTAAGCTCAGAAAACAAATCCTCGATTGATTTTTGATAATGATCGTTCAAAGTAAGAGATCAATCGTTATTTTATTGGTCGGGGATGGGAGACTCGAACTCCCGATCTCTCTCCAAGCCAGAGGCTCTCCGAGCCGGAGGCCGGACTCCCTCCAGGCGTAGCCTTACGGGCGGAGCCAGCCCAGCGCTCATCTGATTATAATCAATTTTTTATCGCGTATGGCTTTGTCAAATGCGCCCCGACTTTTTTTATATTTTCCTTCGAGCAATCGTGCGGTAGCCAAATCATTAAATACTTGATAGGCATAGAGTTTTAGAGGTCGTCTTCTCTTCGTCGAAATAACTTTTCCATTGCTATGCTCTTTTATCCTTCTGATTATATTGTTGGTAGAACCAATATATCGATTTCCATCAAGCAATGAAAGTAAAACATATACACAGGGTTTGTCCGCCTTTAGCTTTGAAATAGCAGTATTAGAAAGCATAAACCTTTAATTAAGTCTTTGGTCGGGGCGACCCGATTCGAACGGGCGACCTCATGGCCCCCAGCCATGCGCGCTACCAACTACGCCACGCCCCGATGCCCGCCCGGTTTAAGAATTGGGCTTGTGAGTCTAGGTGGCTACTCGCAATTTTTCACCACGGTGAAAAACAATATTGAGCTCTCTCGAAACACTGTTTCAAGAAAATCCCCGAAGGGCTGCCAATGTGAGTTATATTAAGCCAATTTTAAACCAAGCGAGACATATATAATTTAGCACAAATAACGCGCGATGTGTAATTATTCCCGAGTAAAAAAGAACCAAATTGTCATTTCGAACCATCCCGCGAAGCGATTAGCCGAAGTGGGAGGCGAGAAATCTACCATTTGATATATGAGAGAAATTACAATAATTTGTATATCTTAAGTCGTGGAACCAGACACGATGTCGAGATGACCACTATGGAAATTACCAATTAATTACACATCACGCGTACAAATAGCACGAAGTAAGAAGTAAGGATTATGGATTGTGTACAAAGAATATTCATACATATAAACGGCGAAGCCCCCTACTGCGAGGGAGCTTCCGGTGCGGAGGTCGGTTTGTAGGTGAAACACGAGTATGCGACCAAGGCGGGGAACGCGGTGAGCGCGAAGCAGAAGAAGATGAGAAACGGCACCATGGCGAGGTTGAGGAGGAACATCTCGGGGTCTATCCAAATCTTCGGCCACGTGTCCTTAAGGAAGCCGATACAGCTACTTCCCACGACGGGGCAAGAAGCGGCGAAGCAGATCCCCGATAGGAACCGCAGCGCCCTGACCCTAGCTAGGCGAGTGAAGAAGTTGCTCTGCACTTGATTCGCGCAGGTCAGTCCAACACCGAGTAGCACAATCGCGAACAGAGTTGCTGCTAGCAAGACGGTGATGGAAACCGCTGTTGTCATCTCGCTCACCTCCAACTGGAGTATATATCAATGAGAACGAATAGTACAGGACAAACGCTAAAGAAATATCGAGAAGGTGCCTTTGGTCAAAAAAGAGAGGAAGCGGATTATTGGTTCCATAACCGCGTACAATATTGAGTACGAAGAAAGTCGGTCGAGGAGGATTATCCCAAAAAGAATCATCGGGCCGATTCTTTGATAAGTGATTTTCGCCCGATAGTCCAAAAAATATTCGACAATGTGAGATCCATCAAGCGGTGGTACCGGTAAAATATTAAAAGCCGCCAAAACCAAGTTGATATCAACCATTATGCTTAAGAACGAAAGAACCTGGCTGGAATCTATGGTGTGGCCGGTAAGTAGCGCGATACGGATTGGAATGGCGAGTATAAATGCGACAAGAATGTTGGTGACAATTCCTGCGAGGGCAACGTAGATTTCCGATGATTTTGAATGATATCGCATCGGATTCGTCGGCACCGGCTTGCCCCAACCAAAGCCGACAAGAAAAAGGAAAAGTGTGCCCAGAGGATCAAGATGAGCGATAGGATTTAGGGTCAGTCGCCCCATTAACTTTGCCGTATCGTCTCCGGATTTATAGGCGGCCCAGGCGTGGGCGTATTCATGAACAGTGATAGCTAAAAGCAACGCCACCACAAAAGCGAGGAAAGTCAGGGGGGATTGGATTAAAGAAAGTAATAACATATATCGAGAACACAACCACCCCACTTCGCCTCGCCTTCGGCGGGCTACGAGGGGCAGGCTGATCTTGCCCAAGCCGAAGGCTCCCCCTTGGGGCTGATCGACACTGATGGCTTGAAAAGATTAATTTTTTCTGCTACTATTACTATATCGAACATAAATATAATATCACATTTTTGTTATATATTATTAGTTGTAAGTTTTAATTTGAGCGCCTGCCTGCCGGCAGGCAGGAAGCGAACTATGGCAAAATGTTCTATATGTAAAAAAACCGCAGTTGTGGGGAGTAATGTTTCTCACTCCCAGGTTCATGCCAAGCGAAAATTCAAACCGAACTTACAAAAAGTAAATGGTGTAGTTTTATGTACTCGCTGCCTTAGAACTATGGACAAGGCAGAAAAAGCATCATCTAAGAATAAATAAGAATAGATAAAGCCGATGATTTCTTCGGGCACGGGATTGATCAATATTGATAATCGTCGATAATTGTCGATCATTTCAATATCGATCATTGATCAATGAAGTCTGATGCGTGATTCACAAAACGTCTCGATTTATCAACGTACGACGATAATTGCAGACAGTTTACTATTTGTTAAAGTTGTGTGAGCCGAATGATTTCAGGGGGTGAAATGATGGGAGGGAAAGATGACCTTTAGCCGCAGGAGCATGGAGGCGTCGCAAGACATTGTCTTAGAAGCGACTGGGTTCGTACTTTTTTCGATCGCAAAATTGTGTAAATTTGCTGCAGATACGATAATCGATAAGAATAGCATTTGGGAAGAAATATCTACGAGTGGCCAACATCAAGATTGGACTAAATCTCGCTTTACCCATACCATTTACAACTTGAAAAAGAGCGGATATCTTCGATTAGATTCGGCTAGCCAATCGGTAGAATTCACAAATAAAGCCAAATTAAGGATTGTTGATCAGATCGCCAAATCACGAAGCAAAGTTTCCGAATATCGGTTTGTTTCCTTTGATATCCCAGAGCCGAAAAGGAGATTGAGGGATGGTTTTAGGCGAGCGATTAAGAAGATGGGTTTTGTTCAGATACAAAAAAGTTTGTGGGTGATAAATAAAGATGTCGGTGATCTGGTAGAACTTGCCGCTTACGAATATGGAGTAGAAAAATATATGGCATATATTGCTTCTGCGAAATCGGACATTGATGGAATAATTGCCAAAAAATTGGCTTCATATACTAAACCTGAATCAGTATCGAAAGAATAAGCGACATTCGCGTGGTATTTATAATGGCAATTATATATTTTGGCTTAATATCGTATAGTTAATCAGCGGACAACTGTCTGTAATTATCGTCGTACGACGATAATTGCAGACAAATGAGATAAACACAAATAAGAGACAAACGAAATAAAAGATACTAAATATAACGAAAGATGGAATATAGATAAGAGCGTGATTAATACATAAACGGCGAAAAGCACCTCTAGAACTTTGGGGTGCTTTTCGGTTTCCTCTCCTGTGTTGTTGCCGCAGTCAGAGGCTCTCGACCTCGACGAAGTCGAAGAGCATCTGGGCGGCGACGATGTGAATCATGGCAACGCCATTATCCGAAGGCAATCTGCTCGGGAGCCTTTCGCCTTCGTAATAGACGCGCCAGACGAAGTGGCTACCGTCGTGGTAGGCGTGAATACTCACCCACTCAGCGCCAGTAGCGGTTGGGTCAGATACCCCCTTAGTGTATCGAACCTTCGTTTTCATGGTCGCCCCTACTCCCCACCGACGACGAGAGCCTCGGTGGCGGTCTGGACGGACTCGGCGTTGCCGATGGTGGCGAGGACGGCATCATCGTCGCCCTGGCCCGTCGTTGTGGGCGTGGTGAGCTTCTCGAGCACGATCTCCTCGAACAGCTCGAGTAGGCGGGGGTCGCACAGGGAGTCGGCGGTGATCTGATCGATCACCGTGTTGCGCTCACGACTGGCGCGGTTGACCCGTGTCGCGATCTCGGCCTCGAGCCGGTTGGTCTCGACCGAGTCGTCACGCCGAACCTGGCGGGTGATCTTGGCTTCGTCGACCGGCGAGATCATCTTCTCGACGACCAGCCGATGCTCGCCGAAGGCGGCCTCGAACGGCTCCATCGGCCGCTCGGTCTCCACTGGCGCGAGCGCGGTGGCGGTCTTGGTCGTAACCGTGGCAGCGGGAGGCACATGTTTCTTCGCCTCCGCGGTTGCCGTCGGTCGGCCTACATCCGGCTTCTGCCGTGTCCGCGGCTTGGGGGCGTCCTCCATGATGATGACCCTCTTGGCGACGGGGCCCCTGTCACCCTCCTCCTCATCGAAGGAGACGTGGTCGCCCTCGTTCAGCGTCCGGTGCCCCTCCCCGACGATGTCGGAGAAGTGGACGAAGACGTCGTCACTGCCAGCTTCGGGCTCGATGAATCCGAACCCCTTCGCGTCGTCGAACCACTTGACCTTGCCTGTGGCCATAACTCTCACCGATCCTCTGCAGAGGTTTTGTGCGTTGTTGCGGGACACGACGGTCCCCTTCAACTGAAGATAATATAGCATAATAATAAATACTTGTCAAGGGTTTTTCGTACGCAGATTTATTACGCAGATATGCGCAGATGATCAAAGATCGAGAACTAATATCGAGAATCAATAATTAAATACAGCGCGAAGTAAACAGTAAACGCAAAGAGTCTCTAAGATCAAGTTGTCACTTGCTAGAAATTAATTTCTAATAAACGCGCATCTTGACTGGAATATCAAACAACAGTTGTGTTACAATAATGGCATGGGATCTAAGATCAAAGAGAGTGAACTTACTGAACGCACCTTGATGTGCAAGGATTGCGGCGCAAAGTTCGTCTGGACTACCGGCGAGCAGAAGTTTTTTTTGGATAAAGGTTTGCAAAATATCCCAAAACGATGCAAAACCTGTACGGTTGCGTATAAAGCGAAATTGAATTCAAAACAACCGAGGACCTGGATAAAATGCGCCGGTTGCGGGAAGAAGGCGGAGGTTACCTTTGAGCCGAAAAATGAAGATATCCTTTGCGAAAAGTGTTTCACTGAAGCAATTGAGGCAAGAGATAAAGCGATAGAGGCGATGGGAGAGAAAGTGCCGGAGTAAAATAGCTTTCAGCTGTTAGCTGTTAGGATAAAAAATTGCTCTAATTGACCTAGGCACTCATAAATTCCCAAGATACAAGATACCCTGCTTCGCTAAGGCTACGCAGGGCGAGCAATAACCAGTTAAATTCCGAAATTCAATAATCAATTTCCAGTAAGTGCCTGTTTGGTAATTGGGTTTTTGGTTATTAACTGGTAATTGTTACTTGGTTATTGGTTATTTAAGCGTTGGGGTTTGGGATTTGATTAAGTTAATTAGCGTAATTAGAATAATTGCTCCTGCGGTTGCTGTTGTATTGAAAGCGTAAATCTGTTAATTTTGAACTAATGAGTCAAAAAAGCTCCAGCTTGGATATAGAGGGAAAAGTTGGTAGTTTTGAATTACCATCGTCTTTGCTCTTTTACATCAAAGACGAAAAGATGAAGGAGACGGTGCTTCACCATATTGTCGACAAATATCAAATATCATCTCAAGACGAGGTTCATCTGGTTGCAGACGAGAAGAAGAGCAAAAAGGGAGCAGTAACTATCGGAGCGATGAGAGAATTTATTAAAAAAATCTCTCTGACACCGGTCGGACCGGTGAGGCTGGGGATAATTGAGAGTGCAGAATCAATGACAACCGAGGCGGCGAATGCACTTTTAAAAACGCTAGAGGAGCCGCCGAGGAAAGCGCTACTCACATTATTTTCGAAAAATAGTAAGTTACTTTCAACGATAAAATCGCGTTGCAGAGAAATAGAGATCGCAGAGGGTGGGGATAAGATCGAGGCAGATCCGGAGATCGAAAAACTTCTTCTGAGGCCGTTTTCGGTGCAGTCAAAATTTGTTGAGGAGAAGATAAAGAGCAACGGCAGCGATGAATTAATCGAGAAATTGATTTTAGAGGCGGCACTAAGAGTAAGGCGGGAGAAGGATGGGAGTAGTACAGCATTGGTGAAAGAGGCATTTAAAACGAAAAAATTAATCGCAGGAAATGCAAATTCAAGACTGGCGATTGAGAATTTACTATTAAAGTTTCTTAAGTAACTTAAGTCACTTAAGAAACTTAGTTCAAAATGATAAAAAACATTAAACTAAATAGTGACGGGAGTTATTACAAAACCGATGTCGGTGACCATAAAGTTTCCGGTGGGGACGAGGTTTTGGTTGAGACTGAACACGGAACGGAGATCGGGGTTATTATCGAGCCGTGTTGCGGAAAAAATATCTTGGGAGAAAGTGAAGTCGGGGATAGAAATTTAACATTTATCAGAAAACTTGGTGAAAAGGATAAAGAATTAGCCGAGAAATTGGCCCGTGAAGCGAAAACGTTTTTGGTTGAATGCCAAGCAAAAATTGAAAAATATTCGCTCCCGATGGAGCTACTTGATGCCGATCTTTCCTTTGATGAAAAAAAAATCACTTTCTATTTCACTGCTCCGGGAAGGGTGGACTTTCGGATGTTGGTTTCGGAGTTGGCGCACACATTTAAAAAAGTGATACGCTTGCAACAGGTTGGTCCGCGCGATGAAGCAAGATTTTTGGGCGGAGTCGGACGATGCGGACGGGAACTTTGTTGTAAAAAATTTCTAAGAGGCAATTTGGAAAGTGTTACGCTGGAGATGGCAGGGGAGCAGTATTTGGCACAGATGGGACAAAATCGAGTTACTGGCGCTTGCGGAAAACTGATGTGTTGCCTTCAGTACGAACTTGAATTTTACAAAGAGGCGAGGGCAAAACTGCCGGGTTTGGGAGAGGAGATAAAAACAGCGGAGGGTTTGGGCAGAGTCATCTCCCACAATGTTTTTGCGAGTAAAGTTACGGTAAAATTGGATGAGAATGATAAATATTTGGAGGTTAGTTGCTAGAACTTGCGATTGTAATTTGTGTGGCGGCGATATTGTTCTTACTTTTAAGAAGCTATTCGAGGGTGGGGAAAAATACGGAGGGAGCGAAGAAAGGTATTATGGAAAATATTTTTAAAAAACTTTTTGCTCGTAGAAGAAAGCGAGTTGAGGATGAGATTATCAAAACTCTTGATGGAAGCAACAGCGGAATTGTTTCTCCGAAAGAGATAGATGATGCTCAAAAGCATTTTGCGACTGCCGACCCAGAGCTTGCAAAAATTTTATACGAGGCCAGCGAGGCTTACGACAGAGGTGATTTTAACGAAGTGGAAGAGAAAGCGATAGTTGCCGTCGGGCGGGATAAACGTTGCGACCAGGCGTATTCTTATATAGCCGCCTCTGCTATTGAAAAAAAGAATGAAAAAGACGCCGAAGAAGCGCTTGAAATCGCTCTGAAATGTAATCCGGAAAACGCTTTGGCTCATGCACTTTTCGGTCAACTTCTTTACGATAAAGAAAAATACTCTGAATCCATAGAACATTTCCAGAAAGCGGTTAACCTGGATCGCAACCGAGCTGATTGGCAGGCCGGACTAGGGAAAGCTTTTATGGTGGTTCGCCAATATGCCAAGGCGAGCAAGGCTCTGAAGCGCGCGGCAACTCTTAACATTGATAATGCGGAATACAAAAAACTGGCCATGGAAGCGGAGGAGAAGCAAAGAGCACATTCGCAGGTGGGGAGATAAAAGCAACCATCGATTGATACGAAGAAGCGGGCTCCCCTCTGGGAGCCCGCTTCGGATGTGCCGGATCACGGTGTCGGTGGTGTCGGCGCGAACGTCTCGAGAAACCCTTCCGGAAAGCGGTAGATCTCGAAGTGCTCGGAGGTAAGCTCGTGTGCGGTCGCCCAACGCGTGGAGTGACTGACTACAGCATCGAGCTTCATGCCCCTGCCGATCAATTTCCAGTACTCGCGATGAGTTGCGATGACGCGGTTGGTTGTGTTGCGAACGTTGAAGCACGGGGCGACCGCACTGTCGGATACCGCGCCCTCAGTATCCACGTATGCCATGCGCGCATACGCAAGATCTATTCCGGCGATGCTGAAGAGCACTATGTAGCGCACATCCTCTCCCCCAGTATCACGGCTACCAGTGGAGGCGTTGGACGCCGCCAACAGTTGATCGCGCCACGTACGGAACGCGATGTATCGGAGATTCCGCTCAACCCAGAGACGAGGGCGCTCATCGCCCACCGTCTGTGGCTGAAGGGGCTTGGACAGTGTCCGGAGTATCACGCTCAGCTCCGGGTTTTCCCACATGAACCGGATGTAGTTCTCCCACTTCATCTTGTCCACCGCTTTCTGCCATGTAGGCAGGGGATCCGGAGGATATACCAGCCGGTAGTGAGAATATAACATCAATACGATAAATTGTCAACTCTTGTTGAATAGTAATATTTCGGGTATAATTTTCGCGTCAAGGGAGTTTTTGGTGTATATCAATTATTGTGCCAGCGTAGCTCAATGGTAGAGCAACTGTTTTGTAAACAGTAGGTTATGGGTTCAAATCCCTTCGCTGGCTCCAGGGATTATTTGCTGAGATAGCGAAGCGGTCAAACGCGGCAGACTGTAAATCTGCTGGCCTTGTGCCTTCGCAGGTTCGAATCCTGCTCTCAGCACCAATCTTCGTCATTTACAATTGATTACCCACCCACGACATTGCCCACGTAGCTCAGTTGGTAGACCTGCCCGCCGAAGTGCCGATATAGCTCAGCTGGTAGAGCGCATCCATGGTAAGGATGAGGTCTCGGGTTCGATTCCCGATGTCGGCTCCACGAAGGCGGGGCAACTCTCCGCCAAAGGCGGACAGGCATGGTAAGGAGTAGGTCAGCAGTTCAACTCTGCTCGTGGGCTCCATAAAATAGCGAAAAACTAAAAGCGATAAGTGTAAAAAAATTATTTAAAATAAGAAATTCCATTATTTTACGCTATTAGCTTAACATTTTTAACTAACCCCGAAAGGATCAATATGGCAAAAGATGCAAGAGAAATCGTCGCGCTCGAATGTGAGAGCTGTAAAAGCAGAAACTACCACACTGAAAAAAGAGTCAAAGGCCAAGATGTCGTAAAGCGACTTGAGTTTTTGAAATACTGCAAAAAATGCAAAAAACGAACAGCGCACAAAGAATCAAAGTAACCACCGCTGAATATTACCACTGAAAATCACTGAAGTTAGAACACGAATTACGAATAAAGAAATCCAAAACGATATCAAAATAAGAATATCAAAACGCTTAGGACGTAAATACTTGGGGAGTTGTTATTTGTTCCGAATTTCGTGTTCCAAGCTTCGTATTTATAATGTAGGGGTATCGCATAACGGTTATTATGGCGGTCTCCAATCCAGCACAATAATGACATAGGGAAGTAGCTCAATTGGTAGAGTATCGGTCTCCAAAACCGACGGTTGTGGGTTCGAGCCCCACCTTCCCTGCCAAATTGTGCGGGACGACTCCTCTATACCCTGCCAAAATTAAAGATTGTATCAAGCATCATGTATAATGTATAATGTATAAAAGAGTTGGAAAGTTAGAAAGTTTATAAAGTTGAAAGTACCCCGAAGGGGGATCTCCCTTTGGGAGGTTCATAAAGTCATAAAGTTTGAAGTGGTGTGAGGGGAAATGAAACAGGTTTCAATTTTTACAATAATACGCGTTCGGATGCTTATCAGATTGGCTCTCCTTCTGATTGTTTTGGCATTTGCGGCGAAATTGCTTATTACCAATAATCCTTTCGGCGCGAAAGCTGCCTTCACTTCCACATCTGTAAGCTGTACCTTGACTAATATCGGCACCGATATCCGATACGAAATTCCAGCGGAATGCGAAAACAAAAACGTAGTAATAAACGGGATCGGAAGCGAGTATTCCGTGGATGCTGGTTCAATCAGAGTAAAACAGGACGACACTCGTAGCGCTTGTAGCGATGCCAATGATCCGCTCTGCGATTCAAAAAGAGTTTTTTTGAGCTTGACGCTCTCTGGAACAACCAAACTGACTCACAATCTTTTGGGCGCCAGTTCCGATAATAACATTACCGACAATACGACAGGAGAAGAGAGATGGAAAAAGATTGATATAGAGCTAACGAATGGGAATCTGACACTGTCGGATAGTGCGAGGATAGATGCCGACGGCAAAGGGTATTCAGGAGGCAATTCTAGGAGTCATCCGGATGGATACGGGCCTTACGGTGGATACGGGATCGTAGAGCCGACTGAAGCGGAAGTCGGTGCAAATGGTGGCGGGAATTGGGGAGACGGAGGACGCGGTTATTGCAGTAGCAACGGCGGTTCTGCGACTTGTGATCCTGAAAATTTAAGCGTAACCCCATACGAAGGTATCAATCCGGATCAGAACAACAAAGGGAATATAGAGTTCAATTTCGGTTCTGGCGGAGGATATGCGAACCAATTGTTTGGTGGTGACAAACCAGATGGCACGGCTGGCGGCGTCGGTGGCGGTAGGATAAGAGTTGCAGCTAATGGTGATATTACACTTGGGTCAGCATCTTATATTACAGCTTCGGGCCAAAAGGGAACGATAAATTCCGAGGGGACAGATGACGAATGGGAAATATCCGGTGGCGGTGCCGGCGGATCTGTCTTGCTGTATGCGAAAAACTTTTTCTTGCCCACATCGAACCCAGTTTCCAATGTTTATGGTGCCGCGTCGGCGGGAGGAAAAATAGAAAAGTATATCAGCGGCGGCAATGGCGAAATTTATGAAGAATACTCTCCGATTGATGGAGCCCTAAATTGGGGATATATAAAATATGGATTAGGTAGCGATGGCCTGTTGGTCAATGACACCATATCTTCGATTGTTACTAATATTTATTCAAATGGCGGTGGAAATTATCATAATGGCAATAAGGATATTTTTGGTGGTGCCGGTGGTGGGGGGCAGGTTGTAATTTCTGACGGTAAAAATCAATTCACAGTCAAAAAGAAGTTGGAGGCTATCGACCGCGCAGGCGCAGGTGCTACCTTTAATCCCTACGCCCTGCTCTCCGGCGATATAATAAAAGTAACGATCGCAGTCTCGAATTATTATCTCGAGAGATTATTTGTAGTTAAAGATGAGTTTTTGAAAACTTCTTTGATTTCAACAAAAAGGTGTGTTTTTCAGGCCGGATCGGAATCGCCAATAAAATTTGGTCCTGCTCAAATTTCCGAAAACGAAATAACCTGGCCAGGCTACGCGCCCGACTCTGCCGATATGAGCAGGGGATATATCGATTTTACCTACACATGCAAAGTGCAATGAATGCAAAAAGAATGATCTTTTATGGTTTAGTTGTTGTTACATCCACTGCGGCTTTTTTTGGTGTGGTGAATAAGGTATCAGCCGAAAGCACAGAGTTGCCTGAAGTTATGGTAGGTCAAACCCAAGTCGTATTTATAGATGAACCCAAGCGCTTTTATTACGCAGGGATGACGGGAAATGAAGCGATTATCAACTATGAACCCAATATTATTTTAGGATTCAACCAAAAATTGTTAGCAAACGGTTCATTCGGGTCGCCCGCAGGTTGTTATGATTTGGATTTTACTGTTGCTCCAAGCCAATGTTTCGCTTTATCACCCAACACGACAAGTATTCGGATGATGAACAGCCGAACATCTGTGGATAACTTTATCGAACTTGAAACTGGTGCTATTTACTATCCTACCAATATGATCATCGGTGACGCATATACCAATGGCAGTTATTTGAATAATTTCGCCTTTTACGGTCGGAATCTAAATCAATCCGGCTCCAACACCTCGGGAGATTTCGCGACTTGGGAGTTAGCGAATTATACTTTTAATCCACAGGCTCAAGCTTCGTATTCCGAAAATCAAAAAGCTTATTTCGATAATAAAATTAATAATCTAGTCGGCGAGGGCAAAAAAGTAACCGAGGCGGTTGTAAAAAATAACCACACTCGCTGGTATATGCAGAGCGCCACCGATCTTTCAACCGGCAACTTAGAAGCGAGCATTTATCCGGAGGGCAAGATTTGGAATGTCGATTCTGGCACTGACGGAGTAATGGCATTGCTCGGTGATTATAATTATCAAGGAACCGGCACCTTGGTAGTTGATGGGAATTTGACGATTTTCGGGAACACTAGCATTTTTCCGGCAGGAGTTAATGATTCGCTGGGGATAATTGTTAAGGGAGATGTCACGATTTGGGGGAATGTGAAACTGAATGCGGCCGTATTTGCCACTGGCACCGTAAATATTTCCGGAAATATCGTAGATGCTCAAGGCTCATATGTCGCTGCCGGATTTAGTATCCCAAGCGCAAGAAGATATGTGCGATTCCGCTATGACTACAAACTTGATGATAACTGGCCGCCGGGATTCAGGTTTTTTTCTATGCCTACGGCTACAAATGAGTCTATGTAGATAGAATTGTAAGCGATCTGTTGCATTGCGAAATGATGTGTAATATAATAACAATAAGAGTAATAGTGGCGAGGGGAATATGGACGATACGGCGGGGGACAAAGAGAGCCAATCGGTAGTCGAGTTCTCGGACAAAAAGAAAATGAATCCAGCACCGATTTTGGTCTGGACCGGTTTTGCGTTATCCGTATTATTTTTGGTCTACCTCTTGGTCGCTAAAAGCGGTCTTTCTTCTACCATTTTAGATTTAGAGACGGAAAAAAGCGAGATAACCAGCCAGCTCGCAAGCCCAAGCTATGCCGATACCGAGAGCCAGGTGATGGCCGCATCGGAGGCGATAAATACGCTCGCAGAAGTGAAAGATAGGGAAATTTCAAAGAAAATTCTCTTAGACGAAATATATGCGCATATCACAAACGATGTCAAAATTGCCAGCATCGCTGTGAGCTCCGATGGGAGTATTGCGATTGACGGGGCTACCGGGTCATATAGGAGTGTCGCCGATCTGATGTTGGCCTTAAAATCCAACGAACGCATATCCGATTTAAAACTTGCTTCGGTAGCAATCTCCGATGAGGAGGGGGTATCCAGCAAAGAAAAAGTCACATTTTCGATATCGGGACGGATAGATTTCGCGAAAGATATTACGACTAGTAGCAGCGACAATACATCTGATTTAAGCGCCGATGACGAATTCCTATAAAATTTCAAGGATCCAATGAAAGAGCGAGGCCAGCAAACAATTTATTTAAACATTTTAATAGCGGTTTTAACAGCGGTAGTTTTGATAACGACCTGGAAAGTGGTTGCGCCCAGCTATTCGAGCGAAAAGAGCCGGAAAATTGAGCTCGAAAACGAAGTTGCTTTAGCCAAACAGCGACTTCTGTGGCTCGACACTTCCAAAGCGGAACTTGTGAAAAATAAGGAGCTCGTTGACCAGCTTTTCGTGGCTGTTCCAAAAGATATCGATGCCCCCAATTCGATAAGCGAACTTGAGGCGATAGCGGTAAAAAACTCTCTTGCTATCCCGTCAATAGGCATCCAGGACAACTCCGGGAGCGATACCGAGACGGGTTTGACTCTCTCGAATACAGTAACGATCTCGCTTTCCGTCACCGGAGAGTTCGAAAATATCAATTCGTTTATAGCTTCGCTGGAGAAAAGCGTCAAGTTTATGAATATTAGAAGTCTGACTTACAGTAATTCAGCGGAATCCGGAACATCGATCTCATTGGAAATAGAGGCCTACAAACAGATTGGCCAAGTTGCAGATCAAGAAGGAGCTACTAGCGAGGAGGGCGTATAGATGAAGAAAAGCACATTTAATTTAATAGCCAGTCTGCTGTTCATCGTCATAGTCCTTGTCGCCCTTTATTCTATTTGGGGTGTGGCATCGAACGCTCAACCGAGCCTGACCACAAATTATTCTGTCGGTCCGGATTTTTCGGGGATTGAACAACAGGCGACAAAATTGCTTTCCGGATTGGAAAATAACGCCGGGATCCCACTTCCCACCCCGACGGATAAAATGGGGAAAAGCAATCCATTCACTTCTCCGTGATCGCATTGTTGATAGCAATTTGGAATAATATTTAGGAAAGCATAGTGGGAACAACATTGCAAAATGCTTCTTTTGTAAGTGGGGCACTTGGCAACCCAAACTCAACCCAGTCTATTCTGGATGTTTTTGTAATTCAGGGCATAATTTCGCCGAACGATGCCGGCCAGATCAAAGCACGTTTCAAAACCGGGAGGGAGCTCGAAAATTTTTTACTGAAAAATCGTATTGTCACCAGGGAGACTATTAATAAAGCTTACAGCATCCTTCTGAAGTTGCCCTTTGTCAGTCTTACAAATATTAAGATTCCACAAGAAGCGTTAGCCGTAATACCAAAAAATGTTGCTCAAAAATTCGGTGTAATACCTTTTGGGACAAATGGCTCAAATTTGATGCTAGCGGTCTCGAGGCCGGCAGAATTAAGTATTGCGTTCGGTAAGGGGATAGGAGAGTTGTTGGATTCTAAGGCGATGATGCTTGAGCTATACATTACCGGAGATAAAGATTTTGATGAAGCGATAAAACAGTATGGCACCGAAAATAAAAATGGATTAAGCTCCGCAAGCTTCCCGACAGTTTTTTTGCGCAATCAAACGATACCGGCCGATCTGTTAGGGAAGATCCCGCTCACTTTAGCCAAGAAACTAAGAATGGTTGTATTTTTCAGACAATCGAGCGGAAGTTTTGCCGTAGCCGCAGAGAAACCGGATGATCCGAATGTGATTAAAATGATAAAGGGGATCGAGAAGGGGAATGGGGTAACGATTAGATTATTCTCCACTTCTGAAAAAGATATAGACTTCGCGATAGAACAATATGCAAAACGACTCGATAAAAAAGAAAAGAGTGAGGAAATCGGTAATGTCGGTAAGAAGATTGAAGTTGTCAAAGTGGGGGGTGAAGGCCCGAAAGAAAAAGCGAAACCGGAGGAAAGTTCAGAGCGAGAAGCTAATGCTACGAAATCTGATGATACCGAGACAAACCAAGAGGACAATATAGGTTTGGGAGATCTTTTCGGCTCATTCTTTGACAAGAAGGAGAGTGGTCCCCAATTTACTGTTGATAAACTTGGATCGGATAAAAAAGGTGAACAAAAGGAGAAGAAAAATATCGATATTGAAGAGGAAGAGAAGGGAGAACAGAAGAAAAAAGAAGACAGGCTAGAAAACCCTAAAAAATCAGAGGATAAAAGAGACGACTCCGAAGCGTCGAAAGAAATCGAAAGGGAAGACAAGCCAGAATCAAAACGAGACAGAATCGAAGCGAAAGATGAAGATATCTCCGGCAAAGAGCTGGGTTCACTTTTGGATTCCGATGTAAAAACAGTAGAAGACATCAAAAAGATCGCAAACGAGGGTTATGTACCGAAAATAGTTGCCGGGCTCATCAACCTGGCATTAAATCTTGAAGCGTCGGATATTCACTTTGAGGCAGAAGCGAAAAAATTTCGGATCAGACTTCGTATTGACGGTATTCTGCGCGATGTTGTTGACCTACCACTTTTGCTCCACCCACCGATAATCAGTAGAATCAAAATTTTATCAAATTTGAAAATTGACGAAACTCGCATTCCACAAGACGGGCGCTTCGATGTCGCTTTCAAGGAGAGGGAGGTTGATGTCCGTGTCTCTTCTCTGCCTACGGTTCACGGTGAAAAAATAGTGATGAGAATTTTGGACAAGAATCAGGGGATTCTCTCGCTTGAGGATTTGGGGACAATGGGAAGGGCATTTGATCTTACGGTTGAAGCAATCGCCAAACCTTACGGGATAATTTTATCCACAGGCCCAACAGGGTCTGGCAAATCGACAACTTTGTATGCAATATTAAATAGAATTTCGGTTCCTGCTGTGAATATTGTCACCCTAGAAGATCCGGTTGAATATGAAATACCGGGGGTAAACCAATGCCAAGTAAAGCCGGCGATCGGTTTTACCTTCGCTGAAGGATTGAGATCGGTTTTACGCCAAGACCCGAACGTGGTAATGGTGGGAGAGATCAGAGACGGAGAGACGGCTGGGATGGCGACACACGCTGCCCTAACCGGTCACCTGGTTTTATCCACTTTGCACACCAACGACGCCGCAGGAGCCCTGCCGCGACTTATTAATATGGGGGTAGAGCCGTTTTTGATCACATCCTCAATAAATATGATAATGGGCCAGCGGCTTGTAAGAAGAGTCTGCCAAAAGTGCAAAGAGGAGCTAAAAGTGCCCCGGGTGCTTATGGAAAAAATTCAGGCAGAGATAGCGAATATTCCGAAAGATAATGAAAAAGATTTAGCTCGAGTCAAAAAAGAGCCGAGATTTTACCATGGTGTCGGTTGTCCTGAATGCACGCAGGGATACAAAGGAAGGATCGGGATATTCGAAGCGTTGCGCACCACTCCGGAAATTGAGGAGCTGGCGATAGAAAAGAGATCGTCGAACGAGATTAAGGAGGCGGCGATTAAAGATGGAATGATAACTATGAAACAAGATGGAATTCTGAAAGCGATGGATGGTTTGACCACCATAGATGAAATATTCCAAGCTACGCAAAGTTGATCAATCAAATTTCATTGACCTTGTATGCATAAGTTTAGTATAATTGTTTATGAGGCAGTAAAGTAATGAGCTGGTGCTCTTGCCGTCGGGATGATCCGTGATAATCTGTGGTGAAAATCCGTGTGGTTGAGGAGGGCACCGACAACTATCATATATTATTATTGTAATATCGGTGGAGGGGAATATGACTGAGGGGAATTTGTCTTCGGAAAATAAATCGTATTTGGACTATGCTATCGACCATGGAGCTTCCGATATCCATATTAATGTCGGAGTACCAGTTTGTCTTCGAGTCGACGGTAAACTTTTTACGATTCCAAATGCACCGGAAGTGACGGTCGCAAAGGCGAAAGAGCTGATCAAGGGGTTGGCCTCGGAGGAGTTGCTCGAATCTCTGAAACAAAAGAAAGAGATAGATTTTTCATTCGGCTACAAGGAGATGCGCTTTAGAGTAAATGTTTATTACCAGATGGGAAACGAATCTGCTTCTTTGCGTCTGATCCCAAGCAAGATTAGGGGCATCAAGGAGCTCGGTTTGCCACCGATACTGGAGCAATTTACCGGACAGAGTCAAGGATTTGTAATAATAACCGGTCCGACCGGTTCCGGAAAGTCGACTACGCTGGCGGCACTTATTGATGAGATCAACACCAACAAACGATGCCATATAATCACCATTGAAGATCCGATCGAGTATGTTTTTGAACATAAAAAAAGTATTGTTTCTCAGCGCGAACTCGGTCAAGATACTAACACTTTTTCGAGAGCTTTAAGATCATCCTTGCGAGAGGATCCGGATGTGGTGCTGGTCGGTGAAATGCGAGATTTGGAGACCATAGACGCCGCACTCACCTTGGCGGAGACAGGCCACTTGGTATTCACCACGTTGCACACAAATTCATCTGCTCAGACGGCAGATCGAATTGTGAGCGTCTTTCCGCCACATCAGCAACAGCAAATCAGAAGCCAGCTCGCATCAGTTTTGTTGGGAGTAGTCTCGCAGAGGCTAATTCCCCGCGCAAAAGGTGGCAGGGTCTTAGCGGCGGAGATAATGGTTGTTAACTCGGCCATTAGGAACCTAATCCGAGACAATAAAATCTATCAAATACCAAATATCATCCAAACTTCTGCTTCAGAGGGGATGATTAGTCTAGATAAAGTTCTTGCCGAGTTGGTCTCACGCGGAGAGATATCGCTCGAAGATGCTCTGACCTGGTCGCTTGACCCCAAGAGCTTGAAGATGATGGTATACTGATTTTAAGTTAAAAGTTAGAAAGTTAAAAGTTAGAAAGTAGAATTATCGTAAATTATTAAATGCCTAAGAAGCTAACAGCTGAAAGCCATAAGCTAATCAAATGAGTCGATTTCTATACAGAGCAAAAAACGACAAGGGGGAGATTGTTTCTGGCACAGTTCAAGCCAAGAACGAGTTTGAGGCGGATAAAATCTTACAGCAAAACATGCTATATGCCGTAGATATTATGCCGGAGCGTGAGATCGCTCTTCCAGCATTTTTTCGATCTAAGATTACTCTTAAAGATCGGGCGCTTTTCGCGAGACAGTTGGCGACAATGATCAGTGCCGGGTTACCTTTGACGAAATCCTTGAGCATTTTAGCTCGGCAAGCGCGCACCGACCGGCTTCGTGAAGTGTATTATAAAATTTATCGTGATTTGGAGGAAGGTTATTCTTTCTCTACATCTCTTGCGAAACACCCGGAAGCTTTTGACAGGGTATTTGTCTCTGTAGCAAAATCGGGCGAGTCGAGTGGAAATTTGGATACGGTGCTAGAACAGCTCGCAAAAAGGTTGGAGTCGAGCCAGGATTTTTCCTTGAAGATCAAAGGAGCGCTTTACTACCCGATTTTCGTCCTGGTCGCGCTCGTCGGCATTGCAACATATATGCTAATAGCTATTATCCCCAAGCTGGAAGGAGTTTTCACTCAAGCCGGAGTGACTCTTCCTTGGACGACGAGAGCATTAATTGCGATATCGGGTTTTGTGACACATGAGTGGTGGTTGCTAATAATTATTATTGCAATAGTTATTGCGGCGGTTCGATTCTGGCTGGTCTCCGATGCCGGCTCAAGAACCTACGATGATGCACAGCTTAGGATTCCGATACTAAAAGACCTCTCCCAAGGGTTATATATGAGCAGATTTGCAAGAATTATGGAGATGCTGATCAAATCCGGTGTACCGATTCTCGATTCTCTCAAGATTGTCTCCGACACGATGAATAATATCATTTACGAAGAGACGATTCGGGAGATCGTGATAGAAGTCGAGCGCGGTGTTCCGCTATCAACCCCGCTTCAGCGGAGCGATGTCTTTCCCAATATTATCGGGCAAATGGTAGCCGTTGGAGAACAGACGGGAAAGCTGGATCAAGTATTAGATAAAGTGGCGACTTACTATGAAGAAGAAACATCAGAACATATTAAATCTCTTTCTACGCTGGTGGAGCCGATAATTTTAATAGTCGTCGGTGCAGGGGTGGCATTTATAATCTTTGCGATCTTGGTTCCGATATACAATATCGCACAAGTCCAGTAGCACACAGAAAGAATACACAGAAAAGCGCAGAAGATCATACTTGATACATGACAAATATTCATTAATTTGTTTGCATTGCAGAATTTATGGTATAATAATTATAACAACGCTCGCATAGTTGTGTTTTACCGGTGCACTGTAAAATATGACTGATGTGAGACAAATCAGTCTTGCCTGGAGGGGTCGATCAAGACGAAGTAAATTTTAGGAGGGAAAATGAAAAAACATGGTTTTACATTGATAGAGCTTTTGGTGGTAATAGCCATTATCGGTATTTTGGCTGTTTTGATAATTATCAACCTTAGCGGCGCGACCAAGAAAGCAAAATATGCGTCAGCGATAGAGAATCTAAACCGAGCGCTCGAGGCTGCGCAGCTTTGTGTCGCTGAGGGAGGAACGTTAACTGCCGTTGGCTCGGTGGGCAATCTAGGCGATCCAAATGGGGCTGCGGTTTGCGCAAATCCGGCAACCAATGCTACAGCGAAAGGAGCATCGTGGCCGGTTATGGACGTGAATAGCAATGGCTATGACTATCAAATAGTTTCTTCGGGAAGTGCTGTGACAAGGGTATCAGTGAGCAAGCTTGATAGTTCGTGGACCGCGATTACATGTCCTGCGGTCAATAACGTAATTACGAGTTGTAAGTAATTTTTATAAAGTATTAGGAGGGTTTATGAGAAGAAAAGGTTTTACCTTGATCGAGCTTCTTGTGGTCATTGCCATCATCGGCATTTTGGCTGCAATGGTCTTGGTCGCCATTAATGGCGCAAGAGCAAAAGCTCGCGACGCGAGAAGAAAGAGCGATTTGAGGACAATTAAGAGTGCTTTGGCTCAGTACCAGAGCGACAACGAGGCTTATCCTGCTGCAGCCGCCAATGAGACTTGGGAGCTTGTAACAGATAACCTTGACACCGCTTTGGTTGCGACTTACGCAAAAACATTGCCGACAGACCCACAAGGGACGAATGAGTATCAGTATGCTACTCACAACGGCACGAGCGTAAACTATGTAGAATTTGCCCTTGAAGGGAATCTGGAGAATGACAACGACAGTGACTCTGGAGTGGCTACGGATGATGGCGCAGGTGGCTGGGAGGTTAGTTTTGTAACCGCCACAGCTTCCACGCTTGGATTGACTGCTGGCTACGATTATGCAATAACTTCTGACTAGTTTATCCACAGGCCCCGAGATACTCGGGGTTCTGGATACACTAGAAGTTATCTCATGAATTATAAAATTCTGTGTCATTCTGAACTTGTTTCAGAATCCCATTGAGATGCTGAAATGAATTCAGCATGACAAATCGTAGATCGTTTAACCAGAAAGTAGAAAATTTGATACGTTCTCAACTATTTGCGAGGTAGCTTCAAGTGTTTTAATTAGGGTTTGGGATGAGATGATAATTTACGCGACAATTGTTTTTGTGGTTGGTCTTGCAATCGGAAGTTTTTTGAATGTCTTGATTTTTCGAATCGACGATCTTGAGAGTGTGATTAAAACAAGATCCCACTGCCCCCATTGTAAAAAAGTACTTTCTTGGTTTGAGCTGATCCCGCTTCTCTCCTTCATCTTTTTACTGGGACGGTGCAAAGATTGCAAAGAGAAGATTTCCATTCAATATCCGGCGGTTGAACTTGGTACGGCTGGATTGTTTTTGCTTCTTTTTTATCTCTTCGGAATTTCTTGGCAAATGGTATTCTATGCAATTGTTTTTTCGATATTGATTGTAATTTTCGTCTATGACATTAAAAAACAACTCATTGCGGATGAGCTCACCTGGGTTACTCTGATTTTGGTTGTCCTTGGTTCATGGTACTTCGGACAATTTTCGATAACGCATATGCTGATTGGCGGTTTAATCTGCGGTGGGGTACCGGCACTTCTGGTATTGATTTCAAAAGAGAAGTGGATGGGGTCGGGTGATATCAAGCTGGGACTTATGTGCGGACTTTTAGTCGGATATCCAAGAGCTTTGTTTCTATTGTTTTCGGCCTTTGTTTTGGGCGCCGCGATAGGATTGATATATATGACGCTTAAGAAAAAAACGATCAAAGATTCACTGCCCTTTGCGCCTTTTTTAATATCGGCCGCATTAATTACATTAGTTTTTGGCGAAGTAATAGTTCGCTGGTATTTGGGTTATTTGAGCATATTGTAATAAATTAATCATCTCAAAGGAGGAAGATGTATAAAAAATATTCGAAACGGCGCGGTTTTACATTAATCGAGCTTTTGATCGTTGTGGCGATAATCGGCATTTTAGCGGCGATAATCTCGATAGTTTATGTAGGCGCACAGGAAAAATCCAGAGATAGTAAACGAAAAGCCGATTTGCAGTCGATAGCTTCGGCCTTAACTCTTTTCTACAATGACAATAAGAGATATGTTGGGCGCGGAAGTGTCATTAGCGATTCAAGCACTGATTCCAGAAATTCCTTTCCGGTCCAGGGGTCGGGGGCAACTGGTTTGGACCAACTTGAAGAAAAGGGATACTTGAGCTTTCTGCCTTCTGACCCGTTGCACAAAGACACCGCTGGAAAAAAATGCCAGTATGTCTACTATCAAAACACCGTCTCGAATGATCCGCCCCCCCTTAAGGCCACAAATTTTAAGGTGATTTCAACCAATGCAGAGGCGCTGGGAGACGCCGATTCAGAGTGCAAATCGAATGCCGGCGAATTTGCGGATTCACAGTACTCGTGTAAAATACTACAAGTTTCGTCTTCCTCAACATCAAAAACTTGGAATATAAACAATTCAGCCGTAAACGGGGATAATAATTTCAGCGGCTGCCAGTTAAAATAACAAAAATGAAAAAAGGATTCACGCTGATTGAATTGCTTATCGTAACAGGGATTATTGTCGTCCTTAGCGCTGTTTCAGTTCCACAATTTGCGACTTTTGGGAGCAAGTCGGAAGTAGTTGACTATGGCTCGCAAATTGAAGCTCTTATTGATAAGGGGATCTCAAGCTCTTTGGGGTCGCAAATTTCGGCTAGTGGTGAGATAGCGAACGGTATCAGAATCAGGGCGAATCTTGACAATAGCACAGGAATTGATAAGAATTCGACCTTTCTCGATATTGTAAAATACAGCAATCTCGATAATCCGGAATCTTCCGAAGTAAATGTCTTATCTTCGGAGAAAATTAAGCTTCCCGACCATATGCGAATCGAAACTTTAGCTGGCGGAGGTAGCGGAACGTTATTTGCTTATTTTACTGCTCCCACAAAGTATTATAAGGACTCGAGTTTGGGCGATAACAATTTTGCGATTCGTTTGGTCTCCGACAAAACATCGAAAGCAGTGATAATAAAAATAATTCCCGAGAGACTCTCTAAGGATACTCGTGGGCTTGTGAGGGTGGTTCTCGATGAATAAAGTGAATAATAATAGATTAAAAAAAGGGTTCGGACTGCTTGAGGTCCTTCTGGCCGGAGTAATTATCATTACTGTGCTTGGAGCACTGGTTTTGTTGGGAAGAAATACAATTAACAATTCGACGTATAATCAACAGAGAACAGAAGCGCTTTTTCTGGCCCAGCAAGGGATCGAGATGGTGCGCCAGATTCGAGATTCAAACTACATCGATGGGAATTCAGATACCAATTGGAATTATTTTGTATCTCTTGCACTAACGGAGGGCGGTCTCGGACCCAGAGACCCGAATGCGACTCCGGAGCTTGAGAGAAATTATAAACTGTGTAGGACATTTAGCAATCTTGCGGATGGAGGTTTGAGACGACTGGTTTTGGTCGACGTGAACGATCCAAGGTGCAGCACAACAGATAGATTTTATACAAGAAAAATAATTTTTCATGATATTGGGAACGAAATATTTACGAAACCATTGAGGGTAGAGGCAGCGAAAAGCAATGGTTACAAAGTAGAAGTCAGAATGGAGTGGAGCTTCAACGGGAGCAATAAATCATTGGTAATAAATGAATTGATCGCCAATTCAAGGCAAGGCTGGTGACACACACAGAAAGATTGCACAGAAAGGTCACAGAAATTAGTTCGAATTATTCACATTGTGTTTCATCTGCATCGCAAAATATCAAAATAGTTCGTGTCGTAGCCGTGAATAAAGTTGATAATCATCAAAAAATAATATGATCAAGAAACGAAAAGTACAAGGTTTTACGTTGATAGAGATACTGCTTGCGGCAGCGATATTTTCGATTGTGATAATCCTTGCAACCGGGACTTTCTCTTGGGCGTCATCTTATCGCTCAAAACTGCGTGAAATGCGGAAAGTAACGACATCAGCCCGGGAAGTTGTTGATGATATTAGCAGAAACACTCGCTTGGCAAACGGGGGGGTAGGTTACAAGAATAGCGATGAGTGTTTCCGATCCAATATTATTCTTAATGGGATCACTCAAGAAGTATGCTACGAAACGAGTGAGTTAATTTTCTTGCACTACGACCATGCTTCTGGCTACTCTATTGTCAATGTCCCGAGGAATAATCCCGGAAGAGTCTTTGTCTATGCGAATCCTCAAGATCAGACCCCGATAATAAATGCATTATTAATATTGCAGGAAAAACAAAATATCGCGATACTTTATCGTAGTCTTGCACCAGATGGGCGAAATTTCAGAGTGGAGAAACTTACAAAAAGCTTCAACAGCTGGCCAACCTTTGATATGGTGGATTTTGATACCGACTTGGTTAGCCGCATTGTGTTGAGCGATCAGTCGCTTAGTGCTTTTCTTGAATTCGGCGGTTATGCACCGGCGGAGTCGACAAAGTGGCAACAGCCATTCGCGGAGATAAGGGTTACTGTACAGTCGAAAGATTATGGCGAGGGTACGGGCAGAGAGAGAACATTTCAATCAAAAATTTCTTTAATGACAGCGATAGAGACTAGAGACTACAACTAGACACACACAGATTTTATACACCGAAAGAACACAGAATAATCACACAGAAAATTACACAAAATAGCACAGAAATATTTGTAATTTCGTTAGATATGTATTTTCGTGAAGGGGTTGGGCGCAGAGTTCGTTGATAATTATTACTCCATCTGATATAGTTTTAGATATGGGAAACAAGAAAAAAGTACTATTTTCAGGAATTCAGCCGAGCGGTGTTTTGCATATCGGCAATTTTCTTGGTGCAATAAAGCAGTGGGTACCGATGCAAGACGAAGTTGATGAGGCGATATATTGCGTCGTTGATCTCCATGCGATAACAGTCCCACAAGATCCCAAAGAGCTGAAAGAGAATATACTGAAAACGACTGCTACCTACATTGCCTGCGGTATCGATCCCAAAAAGTCATCGATCTTTGTCCAGTCAACCCGTCCGGAACATACGGAAATGACTTGGCTTCTAAATTGCCACGCCAGTATCGGTGAACTTTCACGAATGACGCAGTTCAAGGACAAAACGGTGAGCGGAAAAGAGCAAGCGAGTACTATAGGGCTTTTTGATTACCCGATTCTTATGGCTTCGGATATTTTACTTTATCAATCAACCCATGTGCCGGTCGGTGATGACCAAAAACAGCATGTGGAGTTGGCGCGTAATATCGCCCAAAGAATAAATAATAAATACGGCGAGATATTTACACTACCAGAGCCGGTAATCAAGAAATCAGTCGCAAGAGTGATGGGACTCGATGATCCGACGAAAAAGATGAGCAAGTCGGCAGGGAGCGGCCTAAACTACATCGCGCTTGATGATGGTGCCGATGATATCAAGCGAAAAATAACGAAAGCAGTCACAGACTCCGGAAGCGAAGTCAAATCCGGTCCGGACAAACCGGCGCTAACGAACCTTTTGAATATTTACAGCGAGTTTTCAGGAAAATCGGTAACCGATATTGAAGTAGAGTTCGCTGGCAAAGGATATGGAGAGTTCAAATCATCACTTGCAGAAGTCATCATCGAGTCTCTAAAACCGATACAGAAAAAGTATGAAGAGGTAATATCGGACAAGGCGGGTTTGATAAAGATATTAAATACCGGAACTGAAAAGATAGCGCCCATAGCGCATAAAACATTGAGAGAGTTGAAGGAGAAGATAGGACTTGGGTTGTAGGGCAAGTAAGGATGACGAATTAGACTAATAACCAATAACGAATGCCTGCTTTACCCTTGTCATTCTGAACGAAGTGAAGAATCCCATCGCAAGCAAGGGGATCCTTCATTGCATTCAGGATGACAGAAAAACGAATCCCCCGAGCACGGCAACATGCAGGGGGGCGACGGTTCGCGGTACTTGTTCGTGATCAAGCGTTGACGGCATGACGGATGGTGCGTATCGCTTTCATGGAGGCGATCGTAAGCCAGCCCCCGATCAGTATATCGCCCAAGCCAGCTAGGGGAATATATGCCGGCAGGTGATACACCAAGCATGACCATACGGCTATACATCCGAGGGAGACCATGACTGCACCGAAAGCGACAATCAGCGCGAACTCGAACACTCGGTGATCGGTTGTCACAGCGGAACCTCCTCAATGGTGGTACCCAAATTATAATAAAAGATATCTGTTATGTCAAGCATTTATATCAACACAGATGGGGGGGCGAGGGGGAATCCCGGTCCGGCGGGGATCGGGATCGTTTTTTTCGATGAGAATGAAAAAGAGATTCACAAATGTTGCGAATATATCGGTGAAGCGACAAACAATCAAGCAGAGTACAGGGCAATTATCAAAGCACTGCAGATACTGAAGAGGAGCAAATGGTTCACGGAAAATAATAATCCAGATTCAGAGATCATTTGCCGCTTAGACAGCCAACTTGTGGTAGAACAAATCAATGGCAATTTCAAGATCAAAAACGAAGGGATAAAGGGACTTATAGATCAAATTCGAGCACTGCTTTCGGATCTAAAAGCGAACATTTCTTTCATCCACATCCCACGCGAGAAAAACAAACTCGCCGATAAAATGGTAAACAATGCAATAGACACAGAATTGAAGAAATAGTCGTGAAGAGAATAAACTCAATTATCCATTATCCATAATTCGTGAATAATTTGAAAAATTATGAACTTTCGTAAAGTTGATCCAAAATTGGACTTGCCCAGAGTTGAGGAGAAAATCCTCAAGTTTTGGGATGAGAATAAAATATTTGAGAAGTCATTAGAGAATCGAAAAGATTCCTCGCTTTATGTTTTTTATGATGGCCCGCCTTTCGCGACCGGTACGCCCCACTACGGCCATATTGTTCCCTCACTGATGAAGGATGTTATACCGCGCTATTTTACGATGAAGGGCAGATTAGTTGAGCGTAAATGGGGTTGGGATTGTCATGGACTACCGATCGAGAATATCGCTGAAAAAGAATTGGGTATTAAAAGCAAAAAACAGATTGAGGAGATGGGAGTTGCTAAATTCAATGAATTTTGCCGCTCAAAAGTTTTGGGCTATGTTACAGAATGGAAAAAGGTAATCCGTCGTCTCGGGCGCTGGGTTGATATGGAGAATGCCTACAAGACAATGGACCTTCCGTTCATGGAATCAGTTTGGTGGACCTTCAAACAGCTCTACGACAAGGGATTGATTTATGAAGGTTACCGATCGATGCATGTTTGCCCGCGATGTGAAACGACTCTCTCGCAGTCCGAAGTCGCCGAGGGGTACAAAGATATTAAGGATCTTTCGGTGGTTGTCAAATTCAAAATTGATGACCCAGTAGTTTTTCCTGACACATATTTTCTTGCATGGACGACCACACCTTGGACATTGTTAGGCAATGCTGCTTTGGCACTTAGCACCGATATCACTTACGCAAAGGTTAAAATCAAAGGAAGAAAAGAGGTTTATATATTAGCGAAGGATCGCATAGATAATGTGTTCAAAAATAAGGATTATGAAATAGTTGCCGATGTGTCAGCTCAAACGCTTGTTTCAACAAGTTATGTCCCTCTGTTTGATTTTGTGAAAAAGGATAACGCTATAAAAAACTATGACAACGGATGGAAAGCTGTGCCTGCCAACTTTGTAACTTCAGATGATGGTACCGGTGTTGTTCACATTGCTCCTGCATTTGGTGAAGATGATCTGAATTTGGGGAAAGAAATGGATTTACCGTTTATCCAGCATGTTGGCATGGATGGAATTATCAAGTCTGGCTATGGAGAATTATCTGGGTTATCCGTCAAGCCGGCAGATGATGTTCAGGCGACGGATGTAGCGATTATTAAATATTTGGACAGTAAGGATTTATTATTTGATAAGGCACAATACGAGCATTCTTATCCTCATTGCTGGCGTTGCGAAGCTCCGCTCATCAATTACGCCACGTCGTCGTGGTTTGTTGCTGTAGAAAAAGTAAAAGATGAGGTGATAGGGTTGGCAAAAGAGATTAATTGGACGCCGAAACATATAAAGGCGGGGCGATTCGGGATGTGGCTTGAGGGCGCGAGGGATTGGTCAATTTCCCGCCAGCGATATTGGGCATCGGTCCTTCCCATCTGGCGATGTGGTGGCGAAGCCGAGCTAAAAGCTAAAAGCGCAAAGCTAAAATCGATAACTGATAATTCAAAACTTTGTAAAAATATTAAAGTAGTCGGATCAGTGAAGGAATTGGAAGAACTGTCCGGACAGAAAGTTACCGATCTTCACAAACATATAGTTGACGAGATCACTTTCAAGTGTGAAAAGTGTGATGGCGAGATGAGGCGGATCCCGGATGTACTCGACACATGGTTTGATTCCGGTTCGATGCCCTATGCCCAAAAACATTATCCCTTTGAAAATAAGGAAAAATTTGAGAGTAATTTTCCAGCTGAATTTATTGCTGAAGGAGTTGACCAGACCAGGTGCTGGTTTTATTATTTGCATATAATATCGACGGCGATAATGCGGAAACCGGCATATAATAATGTCATCGCTAACGGCATCGTACTGGCCGAAGACGGCAAAAAGATGTCGAAACGACTTAAAAATTATCCCGATCCGATGGAAGTTTTTGAAAAATATGGTGCCGATATTTTGCGACTTTATCTTTTATCCTCGCCGGTAATGCTGGCGGAGAATTTGAGCTTAAAGGAATCGGAACTTACAGAATTACAGCGAGGATTTTTCCGTATGCTTTGGAATTCGTATTACTTCTTCATACTTTACACGACGCTGGATAATTGGAATCCGGAAGCAGGAAAGAAAATTTCTGATAATATATTAGATCGTTGGATTGTCGCTAAGGTTGAGAAATTGAATTTGGAAGTTGAGATAAATTTGAAGAATTACAATCTTCCCGGTGCCACAAGATTATTCCCGATTTTTGTCGACGAACTTTCCAACTGGTATTTGCGCAGAAGCAGAAGAAGATTTTGGAAGTCAGAAAGCGATAAAGACAAGAATTGTGCTTACGAAACTATGTATTTTGTTCTTCTGAAACTAGTAAAACTTTTTGCCCCGTTTCTACCTTTTATTGCGGAAGAGATGTACAAAAATTTGACCGGAGAGGAATCGGTACATCTGGCTGATTTTCCGGAAGCCGATGAAAAATTAATCGATCATAAAATTATCGAGTCAATGGATCGAACAAGAAAACTGGTTGAATCCGGACTTAGTTTGCGAGCCGCATCAGGAATTAAAGTTCGACAACCGCTACAAATATTTAAATATCTTGGTGAGGAATTACCTAAAGATTTTGAGAGGATATTATCCGAAGAGCTGAATGTTAAAGAGATAGCATCGTTAAAAAAAATTGAGACAACAGAAATCGGTGAGACGAAGTTTCGCGATGTTTGGTTCGATTTCAAGATTACACCTCAGCTTCGAAGCGAAGGTTTGGCTAGAGAGGTTGTAAGGGCGATTCAGGGTCTTAGAAAAGAGACTGGGCTTCAGGTTGAAGATCGAATACGAATTAGATATCAGACAAATGAGAATGAAATCGGGAGTGCTATTAGAAATAATCAAGAATATATTGCCAAAGAGACGCTAGCCAAAGAGATCAAAAAAATCGATTCAGATATTGCTCAATCAAATAAAATCGAAATCGAGGGGAAGGTCGTAGATATCGAGATAATTCGGGTATCATAGAATGGGTAATAAGATAAAAATATTCGATTTTACCCTCTTTATCGTCCCTTTGATTATTACTGCTTTAAGTATTGCTCTAATATACAGTTTGGTATTTTCCGGCGATGATGTGAACTTGGCTCTGCGCCAAGGAATTTTTGCCGCTGGTAGTATCGCGATTGCGGTTGCAATCTCATTTTCTGATTACAGGGCTCTTAGAGGTTTGTGGTGGGTATTCTATCTTCTCTCTCTCTTACTTTTGCTCTATGTCGATCTTTTCGGTCACGTCTCGGGCGGAGCGATGCGCTGGATAGATTTGGGTTTTTTCCAGCTTCAGCCTTCGGAAATAGCCAAGGTTGGAGTATACATTATGCTCTCAAGTTTTTTGTGCGGTAAGATCGGAGCGATGAGGATAAAAGATTACATTGTATCGATTATTTTGACCGCGATTCCATTTATTCTAATTCTGAAAGAGCCAGATCTTGGCACAGCTTTGGTAGTAATATTTATCTATATTGTTATGATTTTAGCCTCGAAACCAAACCTCAAACAGACAATCGCTATTTCGGCGACGATACTAATTCTAGCTGGTACCTTTCTCCTTTCCGTATTCAATGTGGGGGTCTTCGGACGCATACTTAAGGATTATCAAAGAAGCAGAGTATTCACATTTATCGATCCGGGGAGAGACCCCTATGACCAAGGTTATAATGTGCGCCAAGCGCAGATTGCTGTCGGATCAGGTGGGATTTTCGGCAAAGGTTTGGGCCGCGGTTCTCAAAGCCAGCTTGAGTTTTTGCCCAAACCTCATACAGATTTTATTTTCGCAGGAGCAGGGGAGGCATTGGGATTTTTCGGTTCATCATTCCTGATACTTCTCTATCTCTATTTGATTTATCGAGTTCTCACCATTTCGACGCTGGCCAAAGACACTTTCGGATCTCTGCTCGCGATCGGTGTTGCGGCAATGCTCTTTTTCCAAACAGTAGTTAATATTGGGATGAACTTGGGTCTTATGCCGGTTACGGGAATCCCTCTGCCACTTCTCTCTTACGGCGGAAGCTCATTGCTTGTGACCTACTTTTCTCTCGGAGTTGTCCAGAGCATTTTCATTAGACATAGAAAAATAAATTTCTAGGTAACAGAATCTGCGCACAAAGGACAATTTGCAGAGTAAAAACTTGACTATTATTTTTCGTTAGATAATATTAAAGGTGATATTAATAACAACAATAAATGATTAGGAAGGAGAAATTATGGCAAATGAATTAGAAGGTGGATTTAAATCCCCAGAGGAAAGGGAAGCCGCCAGACAATTCAAGGGGAAAGTAATGGATGTTGATCTGGCGCGTGACATAGCCAAGGCCGAAGCACCTGGACGTCAACGAGCTCAAGACATAAGAGAGGGTGGAGAACTCAGCCCAGAATTGGCAGAAATGGTTGCGAGAAGGCACGAAAGAGCTGCTGTTCAAATGGGTGAAGATGTGGAAAAAGGACCGGAGGGAATTGAGCGAGAGGCTGATTCCGTGATAGAAAAAATCTCTCGATTATCCGGTTTGCACTATGTTTTTTTGGCTGAAAGTAGCCCGGGAACAGTAACAAAAATCAAAGAAAAACTTGGGGTTGATGTCGGAAAGCCTGTTCTAAGAACGAAAAAAGGCGATACAAGTATCTCGGTATACAGCACGAATATTCCGGGGAAATACTTTGTTAACAAACACCATCCTGGTTTCGGGCTGGAGCAGTATATATACAACTTGGCCTCCCCGGAGCAGATTGAGGAGACGAGCTAAATCTGGCATAGTGTACTAAATTCTGGCGCTTTATGTCATTTGTTCTAATGTGGCGCCGATTTTGTAATTGAGGCGACAGAGATTATTTTCGCACCCGTACAACCGTGAATCCGATAATTAGTTTAGAGCCAACAATAGCCTTTCTCTTGTGTCATCCTGAACTCGATTCAGGATCCAGATTCTGAAATGAATTCAGAATGACGTAAGTAGGCACGGGTTGTTGGGTTCACGGAATCAAACGGTTGACATAACTGTCGGACTATGCTATAATGTAGGTATCGATCATAACTGACCTCGGAAAACGCCTGATTCGTCAGGTTCCGAGGCAGTGAGAAGGTGAGGGTAGAAGAATGTCTACGAGGATGATCATCGCCGCCGCCGTGGTTGTGGTCGTGTCGCAGGGGGTGCTGTTCATCTGTTGCTCCCCCCTCGACACCCTGGATGCATCAGGGATTTACTTGTGTAGCCATGGGCATCCTCCCATGGAGTATCCTCCGACCAGGGATGCAGTCGCCGCGACGAGGGCGGCGAAAGAGGACCACAAGCAGGCTGTCGCTCGAGCCTGCGTCCAGAGGGCGATCCGGAACGGCGCGCAAAGCGTCGCCATCTTTCCGGACAAGCCGGTCAAGTCGGCGAAAGAGTTCGGGATCCTGTGCGCGAAGTACAGGAACATCGAACTCGATCGGGCGAAGGTCATCGGGGGTCCGGCCCCCGGGAAGGTGACCTTTGCCGTGGAGGTTATGGGGGATGACGAATGGGGGCAGCTATGCTACCTCGCGAACGCGGTCGTCGCATATTGCGAGGCCGCTGACGAGGCGAGGCTAATTGGCTTCGCCCCCCCGATGATCCCCAACGACCTGTTGGGGTTCCTCCTCGAGAACTGAATCGTCGTCCCGCCGTGCAGAGATGCGCGGCGGGGCGAGCTGTATTTAGCGGAAACCATAGAGATTGTTTTGGCATATTGACAAGATTGCGATATTAGAATAAACTATAAGTATATAGAAGACCGCCGGTCTTTTTTAGATTAGAGTTAACATAATAACTGCTCCTGAAGTTGTTAGATAAGTTCTTGGAGAAAATATGTTTGCCGTGTTCGAATACAATAAAGTTCAATTCAAAGCAAGCGAAGGCACAGAGCTACAAATGCCGAAAATCGTTTCCGATAAGAAAACGATAGTTTTTGAAGATGTTTTGCTTGTAAGCGATGATAAGAAGTGCGAAATCGGCACACCGTATGTAAAAGGTGCTAAAGTGGAAGCAGATATTTTGGGAGAAGAAAGAACCGAAAAAATTAGGGTATTTAAATTTAAAGCCAAGAAAAGATACAAACGAACAGCCGGACACAGAGATGAAAAAACCAGAGTATTGATTAAAAAAATTCAATTTGCAAATTAATATGAAAAAGATTGCACCGATACAATATTTCATAGATATTTGGGGGGAGCTTAAAAAAGTAAGCTGGCCCACGAGAGCCGATGTTGTCAAACATACTGTTATAGTCATTGTTTCATCAATTATTGCGATGGCAGTAGTGGCTGCAGCCGATTTCGGATTATCTAAAGCGATTGAATATATTATATCCTTTAACCAATAAACTATGGGACAAAAAGAAGAAAAAAAACAACCGGATGAAGTGATCGAGGCTAATATTTTTGATCAAGAGAGCCGAGGTGATGAAGAGCCAACCAATCACTTTTTGACCACAAAACAATCTGGAGAGAGAAACTGGTATGTTATACACACCTACTCGGGTTACGAGGACCAAGTCTCCGATTCCCTCAAACAGAGGATCGAATCGCTTCATATGCAAGAAAAGGTTTTTGATGTGATAGTGCCGAAAGAGAAGCAGATAGAGATCAAAAACGGAAAAAGAAAGACTGTCGCAAAGAGAATTTTCCCGGGATATGTATTGGTTGATATGATAGTTACCGATGACTCTTGGTATGTGGTCAGAAATACTCCGAATGTTACCGGGTTTATCGGGTTCGGGGTAAGGCCGACTCCGATGTCGAAAGAGGAGATAAATCGAATAAAGAAAAGAATGGGTGTTGAGGAACCGAAGTACAAAGTTGATTTCAGTATCGATGAATTGGTAAGAATCACAGACGGAGCGCTCAAAGGTTTTGAAGGCAAGGTTGAAGATATAAATGAGGACAGAGGTACGGTCAAAGTATTGGTGAATATGTTCGGCCGTGAAACCCCGGTAAACCTGGATTTCTTGCAAGTAAAGAAAGTCTAAACACACACAGAATTATTACACAGTCCGCCTGCTGGCGGAGGGCACAGAAGCAGATTAGTTGCATTATTTACGATCAGCGCTAATCAGTGGACAAGATCAGGGGTAGTGTGATCAATAGGAGTATTATGGCTAAGGAAATAAAAACTATAGTAAAATTGCAATGTCCGGCGGGGAAGGCAAATCCTGCCCCTCCGGTAGGGCCTGCTTTGGGCCAGCATGGTGTAAATATCATGGAGTTTTGCCAGTCTTTTAACGAGCAGACAAAAACTTTTGGTGATACCACGATACCGGTAGAAATTACAGTTTATGAGGATCGATCTATCTCATTCATTCTAAAACAACCACCAGTTGCCGTTTTGATAAAAAAGGCACTCAAACTGGAAAAGGGAGCAGAGAACTCGAAAAGAGATAAGGTTGGGAAACTTACAAAAGCACAGCTTCGAGAGATTGCAAAGATAAAAATGCCGGATCTGAATGCCAACGACGAAGAAATGGCGATGAGAGTTATCGCCGGTACGGCTAGGAGTATGGGAGTAGAAATCGAAAAGTGACACACACATCAACCACACTGATTTAACACACGCCTGTCTGCCGCAGGCAGGGATAGAGCACGGAAAATAATACAAATCAATTTAGAAGACGAAGAATTGTGTACGCAAAGAACAAAGATATAACCGAAATAAATAAACCTCCGGCAAATCGCGGAGGTTTTTGTCTGATAAGTGCTACCTGAGTCCGTCCACCCCCGAAGGGGGCGGATAGACCGCCTAAGGAGGGGCAAAGGCATTTCAGATAGCACCCATCAGACAATTAATATTACCCTATCATACTTCGATAGATCTTTCAATGGAAATCAAGACCGGTAATAAAATCAAAATGTATGAGCTCGTCATTGCGCTTACAGATTTGGGATACGAGAATGTAAACAAGATATCAATGCCGGGTCAATTTTGCCGTTTAGGTGGCAGTATTGAAATATACACGATCGACGATATTTCAATATATATTGTCGATTTTTTTGGAGAAGTAATTGAATCAATATTTACAAAATCCAAGGCTAGGATTAAGAAATCATTATTATCCATCAACGCAAATATATTATTGCTCGAAGACGGAACGAAAATATTACATGGAGAATATATTGTACACGAACATCACGGTATCGGCATATTTAGGACTCTGGGAACGAAAAAATTGGGCATAAATGAAAAACGGTATATATTTATCGAATACTTGAATGGCGACTTTCTATATCTTCCGGAAAATCTTAAGACCAAAGTCACAAAATACATAAATGTTGGACGCCGAGTACCAAGACTTAACAAGCTCGGTACTCAAACTTGGCAAAGAACCAGGAGAAAAGTCTATGAAAATATGCTAATTTTGGCAAAAGAATTACTGCTAATATATTCCAAGCGAGAGATTGCTCATAAAAAATCATACGTTATAAATTGTGATTGGGAAAAGGAATTGATTAAAACATTCGGTTTTGTTGAGACGAATGACCAAGCGGTGGCGATTGAGGATACGTACATAGATCTTAAAAGCCATCTGCCGATGGACAGATTAATTTGTGGAGATGTCGGATTCGGAAAAACTGAAGTCGCACTGCGAGCCGCTCTGCAAGCGATTGCGAACGAACATCAAGTTGCGCTTTTGTGTCCGACAACAATTCTTTCTGAACAGCACTACACAAATATTCAAAGAAGATTTAAAAATCTTCCGATAAAATCTGCGGTATTGAGCAGATTTTACTCCAAAAAGGATCAATTAGAATCAATAGAAAAAATAAAGCAAGGGCAAATAGACTTTATAATCGGAACACACAGATTGCTGGGGGGCGACGTAAAATTTAAGGATTTAGATCTGTTGATAATCGACGAAGAGCAAAGATTCGGGGTTAAGCAGAAAGAGGAGCTAAAGCGGCTTAGGGCAAAAATAAATGTATTAACGCTGACCGCAACTCCGATTCCAAGAACTCTTTTTATGTCGCTCTCTGGAATCAGAGATATTTCGCAAATAGAAAGCGCTCCTTCTGGACGGCGTGGAATTGAGACAGAGGTGAAAAAGTATGACGAGGTAATAATTGATCAGTATATTGAGAGGGAAATAAAACGAAATGGGCAGGTGTATTATCTTCACAACAAAGTCTCGACTATAGCCGCAAAAGCATCAGCAATAAAAAGAAGACACAAAAAAATGAGAGTGGAGATTGCCCACGGACAGATGGACGAGAGGGAGCTTTCGGATGTGATGATACGGTTCACCAAGGGGGAGATTGATATTCTGGTTTGCTCGACGATTATTGAAAATGGCCTTGATCTTTCTAATGCAAACACCTTGATTGTCGAAGGAGCTGATAGATTTGGTCTCTCGCAGATGTATCAAATTCGCGGAAGAATCGGCAGAAGTCCAAGACAAGCGTATTGCCTCCTGACTCATTCAGAGAAGAAATTGACTGACAATGCCTACAAAAGATTAAAATCAATTACCGAAAACCAGCATTTAGGATCGGGTTTCGACATTGCGCTTTCCGATCTAGAAATCCGCGGTGGAGGCAATATTCTCGGCCGCGAACAACACGGCGCAATGGAACAAATTGGGCTGATTTTGTACTCCAAAATGCTAAAAAGCGCTGTGGATAAATTAAAGTCCAATTGCTAACAAAAATGTCTGCAAATATCGTCGTACGACGATAATCTTAGATAGCATGGATTCTCGAGAACAATAATACTATTCCATAAGCGGTAGCAAACACACTAGAAGCTATCTCATAAATAAGTCGAGTTGCATTAGATTATCGTTTCCAGGACATAGCAATAGTTGATCTGTCATGCTGAATTTGTTTCAGCATCTCAATGGGATTCTGAAACAAGTTCAGAATGACACGGCTTATGATGATTTATGAGATAGCTTCTAGTATTCTGGATGAGATCAATTATTGATATGGATATATAAAATGTATGCTGTAAATGCGTAACGGCGGCCGGAACTCGTGTCCAGCCGCCGTCAGCGGTTCTTCTTGAGGATGGCGATCAGTGGCACTACGAACTGGGTAGCAAAGCCAGTTACATGAAGAGCCACCTGGTGCCATTCCATCGTCCAGTACTGGACTCGTAGTGCTGTCGCTGTTCCAGTGAGCAAGTATGAAAAGCAGATCACCAGCCACGGCTTCGGATCCTCTCTCGACGGTTCCTGCCATGTATTGATCCATGTTGGGATGATCGAGATTACAACAGGGAAGAGGAGTGTAAGTAGCGCGTAGGTGGCATCATGTTTCAACCACCAGAGGAAGATGGCCAACAGACCGAAGAGCGAAAGAGCCGTGTCGCGCAGTTTCGGTTTGTCGTATTTGCGTGCGATCAGGACGACAACAACCATGATCACATTAGCGATACATATCCCGTAGGCCTGGAGCGACTTTATGACATCGCCCTTGTTCATGACATGGGAACTTACCGCGAGCAATATTCCCAGTACTGCCCATTGTTCCCATGATGCCAGCGAGGGATTGACTTTACCCGCCAGCGCGCACTTCCCGTAGTAGATGAATCCCAGGAAGTACAGTACGATACCGACAGCCGCCAGCGCCGTGTCGCACTCCAAGAGGTCACCTACCCATTGTCAGGATGATGCGTCACGACGATGTTAGCATATACTATTTAATCCGTCAGCGTTATCGGCGGTGATAACTCACTGTATTGTCATTGCGAGGAGGAACGACGAAGCAATCTATTTAGGAAAGGATTGCCACGCCTCTCGCTTCACTCGATGGCTCGCAATGACAGTGAGTAGTTGCTATCGGTGGAATCGATGATTGAGTGATAAGTAATGATTCCGAGTTGAATATCAGCTATAATGAACAGAATGGATTCGAAATATATATTAGCGCTGAATACGGACTTGAGGATTGGGGGGCAGACGATTAAGAAAATCGGAGCCGCTTTTGACGGTGATTTTGAAAGAGCTTGGAGGGCGGAGGGCGGATTATTAACTAAAAGATTAGGCGAGAAAATCGCGGAGATCATCATCGAGGCAAGAGATAAGGTTGATCCTGATCGGGAAATCGAGAAAATCAATAAGCTGAATCTGGGCTATACAACAATATACGATAAAAGTTATCCACCGCTTCTTGCGGAAATTCATGATGCCCCGGCCGTGCTATATATAAAGGGTGATGCCGAAACATTAAAATTACCTTCACTTGCGGTTGTCGGGAGCAGAAAATATTCCAACTACGGTGTGAGGGCGACGAAAAAACTTGTTTCTGAAATATTGCGGCTCTCAAATCTCACAATAATATCCGGTTTGGCATTGGGGATCGACTCTATTGCGCACAGAACCGCGCTGGATCATCAGGGAATCACAGTCGGGGTGTTGGCTTGCGGCCTGGATTCGGTCTATCCGGTGAGTAATAAAAATTTGGCGGATGATATTGTCAAATCCGGCGGGGCCATAATCTCCGAACAAGCCCCAGGAACGATGGCACTCAAGCATCTTTTTCCTGCTCGGAACCGAATCATTGCCGGCTTGAGTCTGGGAACGCTGGTCACGGAAGCGGCAAAGGAATCCGGAGCATTAATTACTGCCTATGCGGCGCTGGATTATAATCGGGAGGTATTTGCGGTGCCAGGAAACATTGATTCGCCTTTTTCTGATGGCGCAAACGAGCTTATTAAAAAGGGAGCAAGATCGGTCACACAAGTAAGCGATATTCTTGAGGAGCTAAATATTGAAAGTAAAAAAGCAGAACAGTTGGCAAAAGAGATTCTACCGGAGAGCGAAGAAGAGGGTGAAATATTAAAATTGTTTGAGTCAGAGCAGGAAATCCCCGCCGATATAATAGTGAAAGAGTGCAAGCTTAACATAGTAAAAGTTAACTCTTGCTTGACGATGATGGAAATGAAAGGTATTTTGGAGAATGTCGGAGGCGGAAGATACCGAAAAAAATTATAATTTTTTCGAAAATTCGAAATCCGAATGTCGAAATCCGAAACAAATTCAAAATTTTAAATAATAAATTAAAAAAGAGGGCAGGGATGAATCTAGTTATTGTTGAATCGCCGGCGAAAGCAAAGACTATCGAGAAATATTTGGGAGGCGGATACAAAGTTTTGGCCTCTTACGGACATGTCCGTGATTTACCTGCTGGTAAATTGGGCGTAGACACAAAAGCGAATTATGAGCCGGAGTATGTTGTCCCCGATAAGGCGAAAAAGGCGGTATCAATTCTTAAAAAAGAGGCATCAAAATCGGAAAAAACATATCTTGCGACTGACTTGGACAGAGAGGGAGAGGCGATAGCCTGGCACATAGCCCAAGCTGTTGGCTTGGGAAACTCGAAATCCGAAACTCGAAATCCGAAACTCGAACGGATTACTTTTTCGGAGATTACAAGGGCGGCGGTAGAGAGGGCGATAAAGAATCCAAGAGATCTCAATATGGATCTGGTCGACGCTCAACAAGCGCGAAGAGTGCTGGATCGCCTTGTCGGCTATAAACTTTCTCCACTTTTGTGGAAGAAGGTAAAATCTGGTCTCTCCGCTGGCCGAGTCCAATCGGTAGCGGTTAGACTAGTGGTCGAGAAGGAGCGGGAGATTCTAGATTTTAAGACGCAAGAGTTTTGGTTGGTGGGAGTGACGCTTTCCAAAGCGGAGGATGAATTGCAGTTTGTTGCTTACCTTGTCGAAGAAAATGGCAAGCCTGTGGATAAATTTGATATCATGGGCGAAAAACAAGCGAAAAATTACGAAAAATTACTGGAAAAGGCAAAATATAAAATCATTGACCTTAAGCAAGAAGATGCACTGCGACGACCATCTGCACCATTCACAACATCGACTTTGCAGATGGAAGCATCGAGAAAACTTAGCTTTTCAGCAAAGCAGACAATGATGCACGCTCAAAGACTTTACGAAGCAGGGCACATCACATATATGCGTACCGATTCGACCAACCTATCGCTTGAAGCTATTAAAAAAGTCCGCGCTCTTATCGGAAAAAAATACGGTAAGGAGTATTTGCCGGAGTCAGCGCAGATTTACAAAACCAAAACCAAAAGGGCGCAGGAAGCGCACGAAGCGATCCGACCAACCCACTTTGAAAAGGGCGAAGTTTCCCCTGATGGGAGGGAACAAAGATTGTATGATTTGATATTGAAACGGACAGTTGCCTCGCAGATGAAGGAAGCAATAGTAGAAATGACACAGGCGAGAATACTGGCCGATGTGAAGGAGAAGCTGATATTTTTGGCCAAAGGGGAGAGGGTCAAATTTGATGGCTTTATTAAAGTATATACTGAAGGAAAAGATGATGTGAACGGTGAGGAGAGCGGGACATTGCCAAAACTCGCAAAAAATGAGGAGTTGGACTTTCATAAATTTATGGCCGACCAAAAGTTCACCGAGCCACCGAAGCGATATTCAGAGGCGACATTGGTCAAAAAGCTGGAGAGCTTGGGAATCGGCCGTCCTTCGACATACGCACCGACAATGTCGACGATACAAGATCGCGGATACGTAAAACTCGAGGATCGCAGATTCATCCCGGAGGAGATTGGGATGATTGTGAACGATCTTTTAGTCAAACATTTCCCTACAACCGTCGATTACAAATTTACCGCAAAGATGGAGGATAACTTGGACGCTGTTGCCGAAGGCGAGGAGGAGTGGCAAAAGGTTATTGATGAGTTTTACATACCGTTTGAGAAAAATCTTATAGTCAAAGGCAAGGAGTTGGAAAAAGAGGAGATAATGCCGGTCGAGGAGCTCAAAGAGAAGTGTCCGAAGTGTAAAAAACCGCTCATCGTAAGGTTCGGAAAATTCGGAAAATTTGTTGCTTGTAGCGGATATCCCGAATGTAAATACTCCCGTCCGCTCGAGAGCAAGGCAGATAAAAAATCGGAAGTGGTTGAAGGCGATGGGACAACGGAGAAATTGTCGGAAGCCGAGGGTGAGAAATGTGAGAAGTGCGGTGGAAAAATGATGCTCAAAGAGGGAAAATTCGGGAAATTTTTAGCTTGCGATAACTATCCAAAGTGTAAAAATACAAAGTCGATTGTTCAGGGAACTGGAAAAAAGTGTCCGGATTGCGGGGACGGCGAGATAATTGAGCGTAGAACGAAGCGAGGCAAGAAGTTCTGGGGATGTTCCAAGTATCCGGGATGCAAGTGGGCTAGTTGGGAAAGTCCAGCCAGCGAAAATTCCAAGAAACTCGCCTCGTCTCCGACGAGTCGGAGCGGGCAAGATACAAGTAACAAATAAATTCCAAAAAGGACAGAAATCAGAAATAAAAAGAAATTAACATTATTGCGACTTACGCGCTTGGTGTCATCCCCGTGAAAACGGGGATCCACTAATAGTAGATTCCCGCCTGCGCGGGAATGACAAAGAAGCGAATCGCGCAAGTCCTGATTACAACTATTAAGCAAATAATCTGTGTGATTAAACGACGTTCCTCGCCCCTATGTCGAGGGCGAGGAACGGGACGGCTGTGTGAGTCGATCGTGCTCGTCGACCAACTCTTGGAACTTGCAGTAGCCTGCGCCGAATGCGACGCTGACCGCAAAGGCAGTCAGCGGTGGTATCCATGCCAAATCGGCACTTATGCCGAGGACGCGCATCAAGGCTACTCGGAGGGCCAGCATCGAGCAGACTATGATGCAAGCGATGCCAAGGATCCCGCACAACGTCCGAAACGGAGCAAACGGATTGAACGCCATTCTCGTGGACCTCCGTGCATGTGAGTGTGCATCTACAACCTGTACAAATCCTAGCACAGAGAAATTAAGCCGTCAATGTCGTATGATTCAATAGCTAACATCCGAAAGCTAATAAAATGTTGCCAGAATCAGTTCAAAATTTAATAGATGAGTTTTCTAAACTTCCCGGGATCGGGCCGAAAAGTGCGGCGCGGTTGACTTTTTATTTGCTAACAAAACCCAGGGAAGAGATATTGCAATTCGGTGAAGCCGTGAGTGCACTTATGGAGAACATCAAATACTGCAAAGAGTGTTTCAATATTACCGATAGAGAGATTTGCAAAGTCTGCGATGACGACAAGAGGAATAGAAAATTACTTGCAGTCGTAGAGGAGCCGCTAGACGTAATAGTTTTAGAAAAATCAGGTGCTTTCGGTGGCGTTTATCATGTTTTGGGCGGACATATATCGCCCTTGGATGGGATCGGCCCTGAACAATTGAGAATAAAACAGTTGGTAGAGAGGTTGAAAGGTAATGAGATATCGGAGGTAATACTAGCCACAAATCCCGATTTGGAGGGCGAGGCGACGGCATCATACATCAAGGAGGAGATATCAAAAAACAAAATCAAAGTGGAGATAACCAGAATCGCCCGCGGACTTCCGGTGGGCGGCGACATTGAATACGCAGACGAAATAACCCTGAAACGATCGCTCGAAGGCAGACGAGCTTATGAATAAACACACACAGAAGTTATACACAGAAAGGGCACAGAAACCGTATCTATGGGTAGTTATCTTTGGAGAATGTTGAGGTAAATCGAATTATTCAGTTCTATAAATGATAAATCATAGGTGTTGACAAAGATGCGCGGTCGAAATAGAATCTGAAAAGTATCAAAAATAAAAAAAGGGAGATTTCATGGCAGATCAATGGGTATGTGTAGAGTGCGGCCATCCGACACCGATAGAACCGGGAGGCGATGGATGTCCGGAGTGCGGCGGGAAGATGGAAAAGATAGATGATCTCGACAACGATTTGGAAAAGGATACTTACGGAAAAGGTGAGATGGAAACCCCGCTCGATGACGACATAGAGTTGCCGGAGACAGATGATGAAGCCGAAGGCGACGATGAAGAAGAAGCTCAGGATGAATCACCGATAATTCAGCCAAAACAAGATGATTATTCAGATGAGAGAGAAGCAACTTGATCTTCAAAAGCAATTAACAAATGCCACCCACCGAATCGGCGGGTGGCATTTGTTGCGCATCGAGTTAAAATCAGGTACATTCAATATATGAAATTGTATAATACTTTATCGAGAAAATCAGAATCAATTGTACCAATCGAGCCGGGCAAGATTAAACTCTATACCTGCGGACCGACTGTTTATGACTTTGCCCACATCGGCAACCTGCGTACCTATATTTTTGAGGATGTTCTGCGCCGTACGCTTGAGACGAATGATTATAATGTGAATCAAGTAATGAATATCACCGATGTTGACGACAAAACCATCAGAGCAAGCGGCGGCAAACAGGAAAAGTTCAAGGAAATCACGCACGAATTCGAAAAAGCTTTCTTCGACGATCTCGAGAAATTAAATATCAAAAAAGCTGAAACGATAACGCGAGCGACAGAATATGTAGAGAAAATGGTCGAGTTTGTGTCCGATCTTCTGGATAAAGGATTCGCCTACAAAGGTGAAGACGGAAGTATATACTATTCTATTGAAAAGTTCAAAGATTACGGAAAACTTTCACATCCGAATCTTGATGAGCTAAAA
>Ga0156406_138_pt3 | contig 37884 bp, 27 predicted proteins | sample RifOxyA2_FD_108049 | JGI IMG/M metagenome (GOLD analysis project Ga0156406, IMG submission 108049) | Candidatus Berkelbacteria bacterium RIFOXYA2_FULL_43_10
GGCGATACGCTGGATATTCACACCGGAGGAGTCGACAATATTTTCCCGCATCACGAAAACGAGATCGCTCAGAGTGAAGCCAGAACGGGGAAAGAGTTTGTGAAACTCTGGGTCCATGGTGAGCATTTGCTTGTCGATGGGCACAAGATGGCAAAAAGCGCAGGGAACTTTTATAAATTAATAGATTTAGAAGAAAAGGGTTTTTCTCCTCTGGATTTTCGATACTTATGCTTGCAGTCGCACTACAGATCAAAACTCAACTTCACTTGGGAAGCACTTCAGGCGGCGAAGAATGCACGCGCTCGGCTATCTAGGATAGTCGAGGAAACTCGAAGCTCGAAACTCGAAGCTCGAAACAAATTAGAAATACAAAATTCAAAATATTATAAAACATTCAAAGAAAAAATGTCGGTCGATTTGAATACTCCGGAAGCGTTGGCGGTGGTTTGGGAGATGATGAGGGATGGGAAAGTATCAAATGAAGAAAAATTGTCTGTCTACAACGAGATGGATGAAGTGCTTGGATTGTATGAGGACGTAATACAAAATGATATCCCGGAAGAGATAAAAAAACTCGCCAAGGAGCGAGAAGAAGCAAGAGAGAAGAAAGATTATAAAAGGGCAGATGAGTTGAGAGAACAGATATTGATAGGGGGATACAAGGTAGAAGATAGAGACGATAAATATCAAATAAGCAGATAAAACGAAAGGCCCTCGGTGCGTGGCACCGAGGGCACTGGTCTAGCCCAAAGGTAGCGCCGACCTGGTCGGGTCGGCTCCCTCCCTTTCTTCATCGGTACCGCTGTATGTTCACGGCATCGATGTTGATGATGCAAGTGTAACACATAAGAAATATATTGTCAATACTTTTGATAAAAAAGTCCTAAAAATAGCTTCAGAAAATCAAAATTAGTCGCTGCGGAATTACCAATTTAACGAAATTACGGGTGATTTCTAGAGACTAGAAACTAGTAACTAATTATGAATATTTGGGCTCGAGAGGATAAACCATTATTAGTACTTGCTCCTATGGCCGGGTATACCGACTCCGCTTTTCGCGAAATCTGCAGAGGTTTTGGCGCAGACATTGTGATGACGGAGCTGATATCGGCGGACGCGATTTATCATAACAACAAGCTAAAAGCTATAAGCTCAAAGTTGAAAATAGAGGAGTTGATTAATTTGGATAAAACGTTGCAGATGATGAAGTTTTCTAAGAAGGAGAGGCCGATTGTGGTTCAGTTGTTTGGCAAATATCCGGAAAAGTTTGCCTTCGCGGCCAAATGGGTGGCGGAGAATATCAAACCAGACGGAATTGATATAAATATGGGTTGTCCAGCGAGAAAAGTCGTCGGTTCCGATCACGGCGCGGCGCTTCTCAAAAATCATGCGCTTGCCTGCGAAATCGTAAAAGTGGTGCGCGAAAGCATCAAAATCCCATTATCAGTTAAAAGCAGACTGGGCTGGGAAAGCGATGACGAAATATTAGATTTCGCACCAAAATTGGTTGAGGCGGGAGCGGACGCATTGATAATACATGGGAGGACTTACAGAGACGGATTTAGGAATGGAGCAAGGTGGGAGAATATTTACAAGGTAAGACGGTACACGGTAAACAGTAAACGGTATACGGCGATCGTCGGCAATGGTGATGTCGGATCATACCAAGAAGCGATGGAGAGGGCAGAAGCTGGAAACATCAAATTAGACGGAGTAGCAATCGGTCGAAAATCATTTGGGAATCCGATGATTTTCTCTGAGAAGCTAAAAGCCCTGCCTCGCCGGCAGGCGGGTAACAGCCAACAGCTAAAAGCTGTAGTTTTGCGTCACGCAAAACTCGTGTATGAACGAAAAAGCGATCATGGTATAATTGAGTTTAGAAAACACCTGCTAGCTTATTTGAAAGAATTCGCTGGGGCAAAGGAGTTGAGAGGCAAAGCAGTGTTGATAGAGTCGTTCAGCGATGTTGAATCAATCGTAAAACAAATAAAATAAGTTATTACCACATTGATCCGTGCATAGATTATCATAGATAGAATCTATGGTATCTGTGAATAAATCTATGTGAGAATATCAAATGTTGAACTTGGAGCCCACAATCGGTCTGCCGGTGATGCTACACGACAATTTCCATCTGGAATTTGGCGAGGGCGTTGATGTCAAGAAAACATCCGAGAGGACATTCGGTGATCTTGTCCCAGTGCTCAAGGATGGTGCAAAACTATCTGATGAGGAGAAACAAAAGACAGCTTACTTAATGTATCGCGGAGTTTGCAGAGCGTCTGATCGCGAAAAAATTGAATTAAAAAATCTGCGGTTCGATCTGACCGTGATAATGCCAGGTATGATCGGTGAGGAATATATGAAAACTTTCGGGCATTACCACCCGAAAAAACAGGGAACGGCAGTTGAATACTCCGAATATTATTTTGTGGCGAATGGGAAGGCAAAATATTTGATGCAGAAAGACGAAGAAGCGCCATCTGACATTATAGTATCGGATGTTTCCGCCGGCGAAGGGATTATTATGCCACCTGGCTACGGGCATATTACTATAAATGATACGGATAAACCAATCGTGATGGCGAATTGGATTGCTAATGATTTTGCTTCGGACTACAGTCAATATGAACAGAATCATGGCGGAGCGTTTTACCGGATTGAATCAGCAGGAAGACCGAACTGGATGGCGAATGGTGAAAATAGTGGCCAAGAAGAACCGCGAGAAGTGAGGGCATTGGCCGTGATAGTAAATCCGATGGACGATCAGCCGGTATATACTGCCATAGATAAAATCGATCTTGATTTTCTTGTTAATCCGGAAAACCACTTGGAAGAGCTTGCGAAAGAAAAATTGTTCACCAGCTTCCCCTAACGAAAATACCCATGCTTCGCACAAGGCTACGCAGGGCTCGGCAAATCTTACAAAAGTACGAATATCAAACTCGGTAGTCGTCCCAAGGTAACGAAGCCCGGGTCGTAAAACGTTTAACGTCTAACCTGTCTGTCGACAGGCAGGCGTAACGGGCATCGTAACCGATTAACGATTGACGAATAGTTAACAGTGGTTTTCAGCGGAACTTTCAGTGGTGGTTATTTGACAAACTTTAATTTATGTGCTACATTGTCATTAGTTGATAGTTAATCGGTGATCGGTAAACGGTAAACAGTAAACGAATAAAACGGAGGCGGCTCCGTTTTTTTGATGAAAAAATGGCGAATTAATCGCGGTCGCGACAATATCGCTAAATATTACGAGCAATAAGTTGAAATTATGTCATTACGAGGAGTGTAGCCACGACGTGGTAATCTAGATTGCTTCGGATTACCTCGCAATGACACATCATACATTTGTTTCCAACAGTCTGGCTGGGATTTAGGGACTTTATGGGTGGCGATGCTCTTGTCTGACATTGACGGTCCGAAAAAACTAGAGGGCCAGGTCTCATCAATCATCGACTGCTTCTCTCCTCCTTCCTGGCTGGACTGATGGAAACAAAGCGCGGACTTACGCGGACTGGACGCGGACAATGCAGAAAGGATCGTCAGTCGTTAATCGGTAACGAAACCCGTACCGATAATTGTCTGATGTCTGGCGTAACGGGCATCGCCCGCCTGCATCCGCCAACAATCAAGTAGTTTGGGCGGAAGCAACTTCGGGCAGGTAACCGCAAAACGACAGACGAGATTTGCGAAGGACATGAAGAACATTGGTTGGGATTGTTGGCTTCCTAATAAGCTAAGAAGCTACGACCTAATACCTAATGATTTTCTGCCTTTCGCAACATCGTTTGCGACTGGGGATCGTGTGGTCATTGACTGCACGATGGCACATCGACAATCTGCGGGCCACACGGCCCGGCGCAAGGGCCGCAAGCCCGAGGAGGAACACGCGCATGCGTAAGATCACCGTCGTACTGATGGTGCTGGCGTTCGCTGTTGCCGTTCCGGCCATGGCGTTCGTGCCGGCATTTGGCACGGGCGTCGACCTCTACTCCACGAAGACGAACGAGGTCCACGCTGGCGTGACCCAGCTTGCCTGGGTGACGACCGAGAGTGGGAAGCCGATGGCGTTTTGGACCGGAGGATTCCTCCGTGTCCCGGCGCCGGATGATGTTGGTGTCTTTGAGGGCTTCGATTATCTGTGGGTGAACCCCACGGTGATCGGAGTCAAGGACAGGCACATAGTCGCGGTGACCTCGGAGCTAGAGGGCGCCGGGGAGTCGGCTGAGCTGAAGGAGGATGGCTGGATTCGCATCAAGATCGCCAGCCTACCCATCGGACAGCCAATGGCTATTGTGACCTCTGTCGTCAACGACCAGGGACAGCGGAAAGCCGGAGGACTGATTCCGCTTCTGGTCAAAGTCGTCTCGCTTGGCTTCGCGGACCTGAACAAGAGGATTCGCGAGACCGATGAGGTGGCGCTCGTTTTCACCACCGTCGGCACAGGCAAGTTCATTCATCAGTTTGGCTTCTGCAGTCTTGGGAAGCCACCCGAGGAGTGGGATGGGGCAGATAGGGATCTGGCGCGTTCGGCGTGGCTCGCGGAGAAGGCGCCGACCCTCCAAGAAGCTGACGGAGGGATCGGTTACCAGCTACTCTCAACGTGGATGGCGCGGCGAGCGCAGGGTTACGGCCCGGAGTTTGCTGATGTCGAACAGGGACCGGATCCCCAAGTGGTCGTCCTGCAACAGCAGCTCGAGGAGGCACAGAAGCTCCTCGAGACCACAAAGGGCGAGAACAACGGGCTTCGCGAGCTCGTCGATCAACTTCGAAAGGCGATCGACGAGCTGACAGCGGAGCAGACCGCGGCACCTGGGGCTACATACGAGCAAGAAGTGCCACAGGGTGCGGTGGCTGGAGAAGCGCCGGAAGTGCAACCGTTCGTTGTCGAATGGCGGGATGTCAGCGGACAGCCCATTGAGGGCAAGATCTGGTTCCGCTACAGCGTCAACGGTGGCGAGTTGCACGAGAATTACGCCACGCAGTGCTCCAGTATCAACTGGCCCGGAGAGTGCGTGGGTCACGTTGTGCTGGAGTGGAAGACACGGCCTGGTCCTTGGCAGAAGGTCGAGTTTGACCGGGAGCCGGGCACGCGGGTCGTGATCACCATCCAGGAGGGCAGGTAACATGCGGGTAACCGCGTGCGCTGTTCTGATGTTGGCGTTCGTTGTCACGGGTGCGTGGGCTTCGGTTCACGTACCTACGACCCCGTGCCCCGCGGACATGAACGAGATGCGGGTCATGGACTCGGCCTCGGCGACGGTTGACCGAGGGCAGGTGGGGATGTTGCTCGGTAGGCTCTTCGCGGGCCAGAGCATCCTCGACCGCCCCATGAGTTGGGGCACTCTCCCTTACCCCTCCGAGTTGACGATGACGTACGGCGAGGGGAAGGGTGCCGGTGGAGCCTGGCCGGTGAAAATCGACCAGGCGCACAGCGACTGGCGGCCGGGTTGGACGATCTGGAAAACCGAGACGGCCTTTGTCCATATCGAGAAGGGTGTCAGGGGCAACTGGATCGTCTCAACCGGCACGGTCGCCAAGACAGTCGAGACAACGGTCACGGTAGAGAAAGAGACCGAGAGGGTCATCTACCGCGATCGCGATCGGCCGGTAATCGTCCCACAGCTACGGGATGTACCGACGCCGGTGATCCAGACGCAGTACGTTGGAATGCCGGCGCGTCAGGGCTACATCCCCCCCGGTGGGATTGGTCAAGGGCAGGCCGGCGGCATCACGATGGCTACCGGCTGGAAGGTTCCCGGCGAATGGCACACATGGGCAACGGCTGGAGTAGTGCTCTACCACCAGCCGAGTGTTCAGAGGCCATGCCCGCCGGAGCCGCCCCCGCCCGGGCCGTGTCCACCGGGTGAGCCGCCCGACACACCCGGGCCGGGCCAGGCTGGGGATACGCCCGGCCCAGGCGGGTCCGGTGGAGATCCGGGAGGCGGTGGAACGCCGCCACCCGAACCGGGCGGGACGCCCGGCAACAATGCCTGGCCCCCGCCTACACCGGGGGTCAACGACGGGGGTCCTGTCCCGCCTGGAGGCGGGACAGGAGGCGCCTACCCGGCGCCATGATGTAAAAGTCCTTGCTCGACACGAGCAAGGCGAGCTGTGCCTCGAAGTGATCATGCTTCGGGGCCGCCCTTAGGAATCAATATAGCTATTAGCTTCTAGCTACCAGCTGTTAGGAGATTGATTTCTGAGGAGCGTTAGACAGTTGCTAGTTTCTAGTTGCTAGTTACTAGAAAAAAGCTTCGTAAGCTTAAAATCTCAGGCGCTTCTAAAGCTTCGCTAGCTTCAGTAATTAGATTGCTTCACTAATCGCTCGCAATGACATATCAGATATATTGGATAAAAAGAGTACAGAGCATTCAGTGAATTTCAGTGAGAAAAATTCAGTGGTGGTGGGGGTATTGACAAAAGTAAAATGGTATGATAGTGTTCGGATAGTATATATCAAAATAAGTTAAAAGTTTATAAAGTTCGTAAAGTTTATAAAGTCGGACAAGAAGGTATATGCTCCCACAGATTAGATCCACAGATTTTCGCAGATTAGTGTGTGTCAGTGGATAGAATCTGTGGTAGTGTATTCAATATTAGTAACTTATTAAGTAACGCGGGAGAAAAGGAAAAAATGAATATTTTTTCAAAAATGAAGGGGATGTTTGCGAGAGCGAAAGAGTGTGTAGGCAAAAGTAAAATCAAGAAAGTAGCCGTAGCGGCTGCTGCTTTGGTGATGCTTTCGACTGCAGTTATCACTCCTACTATCGCTGATGAAGCTAATTCCGGCACTCCGAGGTTTAACTTTTTACAAAACGACCTCGAGATGCTGACTGCGGCAAACTACACAAAGGGACAGCCAAACTGGGCGGATCCTGTGACAGGACAGTACAAAGCGGATGCCGGAGATGAAGTCGTATTTCGATTTTATTTCCACAACGGTATGGAAAACACGACTGCTCACAACGTAATACTAAAAGCTGCTCTTCCTACAGGGTTTTCAACACAAGCTAGAGTCGCCTCGACTCTTGATTCTGACGAGACAAGTCCTATCACTGATACGGTTGTAGATGGACGGATAGTCGGCTATGCTAATGGTTATTCAGAAATTGATTTGGCTTCTGCCGGCAGACTGGAATATGTTCCAGGTTCGACAAAAATTTGGAGAGAAAACCCGGATCAATGGGGTATCTCGCTCCCGGATGGAATTACTTCCGGTGCAGGTTTAAATATCGGTAGCGTGCAGGGTTGTTGGCAATATTCCGGTTATGTAACATTTAAAGCTGTGGTTAAATCTCCTGCCGAGATTTCTATTGATAAATATGTTGCATATCCCGGTACCACGACTTGGAGCAAATCTTTAGACAATGTTAAAGAGAACGAGACAATTGCCTATAGAATTAGAGTTGAGAATGATGGACAAAGCGCTGCTCCGAATGTGCTTGTGAAAGACATGCTTCCGAGTAATGTAACTTATATTCCCGGTACTACTACATTTTTCGGACCGGACACGCCTCCAAACGGCTATATTATGCAGGACGGAATCACAGGTAACGGCATGATAGTCGAGGTCATCAGACCAGGTCACGACAACGCGATTTCGTTCGTATTCCAAGCCAAAATTGGCAGAAACTTGCCTTATAATTCACAAGGCACATGGGAAGGCGTGAACGCTGGTACAGCCACATACAATAGTCGAACGGTGAGATCGCAAGCTACGGTCACGGTTACCGGTGCCGCTTCTATTAGAGTTGAGAAAACTGTATGGGAAACAAGCTCAAGCCAATGGGTTGAGACTAACCATGTAAAACTTGGTGATACCATTACCTACAGAATCATAGTTACAAATACTGGAGATCGCGATCATAATAACTTGGTTGTAAATGACGTTATCCCAGTATATACCAGATACATTGATGGTTCGACAAAAGTAAATGGTGTTACGGTAGCTGACGGAATTACCGGAAGCGGTATCAACGTTGGGAGTCTTGCTAGGGGTAGAAGTGTAACCATAGTATTTAGAGTTAGAACTGTTGGTTGCCCTCCTCTTGGAGACTATACTATCACCAATACTGCTTATGCTACGACAAACCTGGTTACAGGCATATCCGATATCGCCAGAACCATTTTAAGAATGGATCCGGTAGTCGGACCGGGTGTGGGTCAATAAAGTATTATTATTACCACCCCGCTTCGCCCCTTGGGCTACGTGGGGTGGTAATGTGAACATTAAGCAATTTAATCGCGGGGAAAAATGAAATCATTGTTTGAAAAATTAGGAGGCGGGATTAGAAAGTATGGGAAGTACTTGCTTGGTATTGCTGCTTCTGCGGCCATTATCTCTCAAGTAATTGTTCCAGCTGCTTCAATGCGCGCCGACCAGCCTAGGTTCAATTTTCTTCAAGGAGACTATGAACTTCTTCGCGGTGCCAATTTGACTAAGAGCGAATCTGTCTGGAAGGATCCAGTTTCAGCCGAAGTCGGCGATGTTGTCGAAGGTGTAATCTACTACCACAACGGTATGGAGAACACTATTGCCACGAACACTACAATCAAGGTCAACATTCCCTCTGAAACAACTTCCAACAAGGCGGTAATTTCGGCTTCAATATCTGCAGACAATGCTGATACTGTTACCGATACCGTTATCGATGGTGATATAGTAGGGCTTTCTGGGCTTACCATCAACTACGACGGTTCTGCGGAGTTATCTTTAGTCCCGGGATCAGTAAAGTGGTATCCAAACCAGTACAGCGATCCAAATACAGAAGTCGGCCTTCCGGGCGGACAGAGTGGTGACGAGATTATTTCACCTTCAGGCATTAACATAGGTAGTATCCAAGGATGTTGGCAGTATGCAGGTTACGTCACTTTTCAGGTAAAGTCAAACTCGCAAGTCGTGCCTGGTAACTTGGATATCGAAAAAGAAGTAAGAAATGTAACCGATGGTAATACGAACTTTGTTGAGCTTGCAGACGCTGACCAGAGAGAAGTTGTTGAGTTCAAGATGACAGTTTCCAACCCTGGTGGTTCTGCGATCAACAATGTAAAAATCAAAGACGCCCTACCTTCGCCTCTAACCGAAGTAGACGGTTCGGCGAAAATGGTTCAGGGCGGTGTGAGTACCTCGATATCCGATGCTGATCTTTTAGCGGGTGGTGCCACTATCGGTACTATTCAGCCGGGAGATGCGAATAAGGTTTTGGTATATTTCAGAGCCAAAGCTCCGAATGCCATTTCTGCTCTGCAAACCGCTACAAACGTCGCGACTGCATTCAATTCTAGAAAATCTGTAGATGACGATGCCAGAGTAAGACTAAATCCCGGATCAGCAAATATCGAGAGATCAAAATCCGCTATCAACATTACTCGTGGTAGAGTTGATGCTACGACCGTAAATGCTAGAAGCAACGACGAAATAGAATATACTCTTGTAACCAGAAATGTCGGAAATTTGGCCGCAGATGTAACAATCTCTGACGGAATAGCCGATATTCTGGAATACGCTAATGTAATTACTATTTCGGACAGCGGTACGGTAGTTAACGGTGATCCTGACACGAATGAGGCAAAAACTATTACTTGGCCAGAAGTTAATATCGGTGCAGGTGAAAGTGTTGCAAGAACATTCAAGGTCAAAGTAATGGATCCGCTTCCAACTCAATTCCAAAACGGTTATCACTTCGATGATAAAATGTACAATTTCTACGGAAATGATGTTTTGATCGTAATCGAAAGACCGGTTTTACGGCCCGCACTTTCAATCAGCAAACTGGTTAGAAATGTAACCAGAAACGAAGTTGACTATGTCGAGGCCAATACTGCTTATGCCGGCGAGACGCTTGAGTACAAAATACTCTTCACTAATAGCGGTTCAGGACCGGCCGATATGGTTAGAATCTATGATATACTTCCTGCAAATGTTTCACTCGATCCGAACGCAACTGCCATAATCTATCTTGGTGGCGAAGAGCGATCGATTACAGAAAATATTACAGATGGGTATGTTATCGCTACAATCCCGGCTGGTGAGAGCGGATACATAAGATTCCGCACCATAGTAGCTTCCGGCGTAGCTGCAGGAGAGAGACTCGTAAACAACGGATATATCACCGATGATGGTTCAACTATCTCCGATCCCGTAGAGACAATAATCGAGGCGAAAGTGGTTCCTGCTAACACGCCGTTATCTCCGCTTCCCAAGACCGGCCCTGCTTCAATAGCTGGCATAGTTCTTGCGGCGGTTGTAGCGGTTGTGAATATCGCTTACATGAAGTCGAAGAAATCGCTTGCTTTGGTTGCAAGAACAATATCTGTAAATTGAAGATAGATAAATAAGTAAAAAGCTTGCTGAATCAGTGAGCTTTTTACGTTATAAAATCAAATTGGTCCAATTGGACCTATGACAACTTATCTCATATATCATCATAAGCTGTGTCATTCTGAACTTGTTTCAGAATCCCATAGAGATGCTGAAATAAATTCAGCATGACAGATCAACGATTGATATGTCCCAAAAACAATAACCCGATACAATTCGACTCATTTATTAGACAGCCTAGAGCCAATTGGTCAAATTGGCGAATCTCCTGCTATAATCAAGTTAATATGAATATTCAAACCAGGATCGAGGATTTGCGATCCGCTCTGAAAATTGATGAAAAGAAAGGAAGAGTAAAGCGGATCGAAGAAGAGATGGGCTCTCCCGATTTTTGGCTTGGAGATGGCGCAAATGTGGTGGCATCGGAGCTAAAAAACCTAAAAGATGAAATTAAACAATTCGATGATATATACGAACTTTCAGAGATCGCGAGCGAGGAGGAGATGGAGGGGCTTGAGCCGGAAGTTGTAGTGCTTGAGAAATTAACAAGATTTGGCGGGAAATACGATCAGAACTCGGCAATTGTCAATTTCTATGCCGGTGCCGGCGGAGACGACGCCCAGGATTGGACGGAGATGTTGCTTGCCATGTATATCAAATGGGCGGAGAGATCCGGCTTGGTGGCCAAAGTCGTCGATAGCTCAAAGGGTAGCATTGCCGGTATTAAAAACGCGATACTAATCGTCGATGGTCAATATGCTTACGGGAAGCTTAAAGGTGAAAATGGAGTGCACAGATTGGTCCGTCAGTCACCGTTTAACGCCAAAAGTTTGCGCCAAACTTCATTTGCGCTAGTAGAAGTCCTGCCGAAAATCGAGGATCGAAGTAAAGATATTGTGCTTGAAGAGAAGGATTTGAAGATCGATACTTACCGTTCATCCGGTCACGGCGGTCAGTCGGTCAATACTACCGACTCCGCAGTCCGCATTACCCACATTCCAACCGGGATAGTCGTCACCTGCCAAAATGAAAAATCTCAACTTCAGAACAAACAGTTCGCGATGAGTGTATTGAAATCACGTCTCGCGGCTTTACTGCTCTTGCAGCACAAGGAAAAAATATCAGAACTCCGCGGAGAGTCGCCGGAACCGGAGTGGGGGAGCCAAATCCGCTCATATGTATTACACCCCTATAAACTTGTGAAAGATCACAGGACGAATTTTGAATCAAAAAACCCCGACGACGTATTAACGGGGAATTTAGATGGATTTATCGAGGCAGAACTTAAGTGGATGGTAGAATCAAATTGATAAAAAAGAGCCGCTGATTCCACGAGCAGGAATCAGCGGCAATGGCTCCCCCACAGCACCACGACGCAACGGTACGGCGACGGTACAACAGGCACTTCTACAAAGATATTATTTCATATAAGATTATCATTTGCAATAGCATATGTTCGAATCTGCAAGAGGGTTATCCACAACCTACAGCCACGACTATCTAATGCTAATAGTAGTATTTCTTTTGATAGTTGCCCTTTCTTTTGCCATAAATCACCTTCTGGCCGGCTCCACCGGGCGCGGATACCGCTTATTTGTAGCCCCTGGAGTAGTTGTTCATGAACTTTCACACGCTATCACTTGTTTAATAACCGGTGCCAAAGTCACAAGCATTTCAATGTTCAAGAAAGAGGGGGGAGAGGTGAAGCATGGATACCCGAAAATTCCAGTATTGGGACAGATTCTGATCTCTCTCTCGCCGTTTATTGTCGGTTCAATATTAATATTTATTTTGGCACGAGCATTGGGGATTGCGAACTCGGAGCTACCGCAAGTTTCACTTAATCCGGCAAGCATCATACTTTGGGCGAAGGAGACGTTTTCGGCACTAAATTTGCGGGAATTTAAAACTTGGCTGATACTTTATCTTTCAATATCGATTGCGGTCACTATGACCCCGAGCATAAAAGATATCCGCAACATTCTATTCTCTCTGGCAGTCTTGCTTCTAACCATATTTTTAATATATAAATATACATCAATTCGAATCAGTCTCGCCTTTTTGCTCCAACCATCACTTTTTGTGATTCTTAACACAATCCTAATCCTCTTGATCTTTGGCTTAATCTTGAGTATAATTGTGAGTGTGGTAGTGTCGCTATTTAAATCATAATCGACCCCTTAACGAAAGTACAAATCTAACGAAAAATACAAATAAATTCATTAGGGATTCGTATTTTCGGGATATTATTCGTAATTTAGTAGGGGGAGTGAACGGAGTGAACGATGGTTGATTTTTCAAAAGCAAAGGAGCTCTACGAGCTTCAGAAACAAGCGAGGAAGATCCAAAAAGAGCTAAAGGATACGGAGATAGAGGCCAAAAGCAACAACGGCTGGGTGACTGTTGTTCTAAATGGCGAGCAACACGTGACCGATATCCAAATTGCCGAAGAGGCATTGAATCCGGAAAATAAGCGGGAGCTTGAGAAGGATCTCAAGAACACCTTTTCACAAGCAATCTCGCGTGCGCAGATGTACGCGGCGGAGAAGATGAAATCAATCGCCGGAGGATTGGGATTACCAGGAATGTAAAATAGCTGCCAGCTATTAGCTACTAGCTGTTAGGAAAGCCCGGGAAGCTAGAAGCTGAAAGCTAGAAGCTGAAAGCTGATTTATGAAATTATTTGTTGGTCTTGGAAATCCGGGAAAGAAATACGAGAAGACTCGCCACAACGCGGGCTATCTTCTTTTGGAGCGGATAGCCGGCGAGAGAGATTTCAAAAGCGATGAAAAATTTAAAGCACAGATTCTTCTGAAAAAGTCGAAAGGAGAAAGTCTGATCTTCGCTAAACCGGAAACATTTATGAATATGTCCGGAGAAGCAGTAGTAAAAATAGTAGAGTATTATAAAGTCGATGTTTCAGAAATCTTTGTGCTTTTAGACGATGTGGATATCCCCTTGGGGCAGGTAAGGATTCGTTTGTCCGGAAGCAGTGCAGGGCACAAAGGGCTTCAAAACATTATAGAGGCTTTGGGAAGTGAAAGTTTCTGCCGAATAAGAGTTGGGATTGGCGATGAGCCGATAAGATCAAACGAACACGATAAATTCGAGAACAAAATAGAGACAAAAAATTACGTTTTGGGGAAATTTACCAAAAGAGAGCTGGGTATTTTGGATGACGCGATATCTTTGGCGGCGGATAAGATCAAGGCACATATCGGATCGAAAGAGCCGATTCAGGCGACAACGCTTGAGACAAAGCTTTAGGGGTATTGATAGTTTGAGAGCGAAGTGGTAATATCTATTTGCTAGATTTAACTTTAAACTTTATAAACTTTTTCGTCCAGAGGACGATCGGCCTTTGGCCGAAACTTTTAACTGGTGGAGTGTTGCGATGGCCCAAAGAGTACAAGAAGTTGCTTCGGAAGAGATTATCGATGAGAAGAAAATCTTGAAAGAAGCAAAGGAGAGAGAAAAAGAGATCAAAAAAGAAATTGCCGATGCGAAGAAGGAGGAGAAGGCTGAAAAAGAGCAAGTTGTGACAAAGGCCACAAAAGCTAGGGTCAAAAAGCACGGCAAAAAATACAGAGATTCTCTCTCGAAAATTGAAAAAGATAAAGACTTCGAAATCGAGGACGCCATAAAGATGGCCAAAGAGAGCTCAAAAACTACTTTTGACGCTACTTTGGAGCTTCATATCAAGATCGATAAAAAGATGGAGAATATTCGTGGTACGGTAAACTTAAGCGGCGGCGTAGCAAAGATAAAGAAAGTTCTTGTCGTAGACGAAAAGAATGCAGATCAAGTTGTGGAAAATGTTAAAAAAGGCAACGTCGACTTTGATATAATGATAACTTCGCCCGCAGTAATGCCGAAGCTTGGACAGTTAGCGAAGATTCTCGGCCCCAAGGGGATGATGCCGAATCCGAAGACGGGGACGATAGTGGAAGATACGGCAAAGGCGAAAGAGGAGTTCGAAGGAGGAAAAGTCGAATACAGGGCGGACAAAGGCAATGTTGTCCATATGTCAATCGGAAAAGTTTCTTTCGAAGACCAGAAGATCAAAGAAAATTACGACATCATACTTTCTGCTTTGCCAAAAGGAAAAATTCTTTCAATATATTTAGCTACGACAATGGGCCCGAGCATCCGAGTTGCGCTTTAAACCGAAACCCCCCTCACGAAAGTTACGAATCTTACAAAAGTACAAATAGATTGTTTCAGATCGGTGTTACTTCTGTGAAAAAAATCTGTGTGTGTTATTGACAATGTGATTTGGCTTTGATATATTAGAAATGTAATCCGCAGACCACGAGTCTTCCCTTGGGAGATAAATCTCGTGTAGGAGATGGCAATAGTAAAACGATAGAAACTCAATGGTAACGCAATTGTAAGACAATTGTTTATCTACGGAATAACTATTGAGTCACCATTGTATCTACTATGTTATCTGCGGAAACGCAGATCTTTTGTTTATATAATACGAATTACGAATATCTGCGAGAAGTCAGCGGGAAAAATCAGCGTGGTAGCTACAAAAGGAGAAACTGTGCCAAAAACAAGAGAGCAAAAGGAAAATTTAGTTAAAAGCTTAGAAGAGAAGTTTGCCAAAGCAAAATCGGCGGTGCTTATCAATTACAAAGGGCTAAAAGTTAAAGAGACCGAGGAGTTGCGAGAGAAAGTTCGTACGGCTCAAGCCGAGATGAACGTGACAAAAAATACTCTGGTGAAAATTGCTATCAAGAAAAGTGGCATCGAAATTAGTGATGAGATTTTGGATCAACCGTTAGCGATAGCATTTTCATATATCGATGAAGTCGCACCGGTTAAAGAGATTCACCTATTCGGGAAGGAGCACGAAGCGCTGGAGATACTGGGCGGAATATTGGAGCATGAATTTATTTCCGCAGAAGATGTGAAAAAACTCGCGCAGTTACCTTCGAGAGAGGAGTTGTACGCAAAGATTGTCGGCAGTGTTGCATCTCCGCTTTCGGGGATGGTCAATGTATTGCAAGGGAATATACGAGGGTTGGTAAGTGTTTTATCACAATATGCACACACACAGAAATAATTCACCGAAAGGGCACAGAAATATTTGTGATAATTTGTGAAAATAATTTGTGTTAGAATGACTTAATTTATATTCAGAAAGGAATTGCTATGACAGAAGAAGAAAAAAAAGAGGAAAAAGTAGAAGAAACTGCTGAAGTAGCTGAGGAGAAATCCGAGGAAACTCAGACGCCTGAAGTTAAAGAGGATGTGAAAGAAGAGAAGTCCGAAGAAACCCCAAGTGCAGAAGTTGCAGAAGAGCCAAAAGAGGAAGATGCTAAAGTTGAGGAGAAAGTTGAAGAAGAAAAGGCACCGGAAGCTAGCGAAGCTCCTGAAGCTACAAAACCTGTTGAGAAAAAGCCTGCTCCAAGCGGTAAGTTTAAGGAATTGATTAAAGAGATCGAAAATCTATCGGTTTTAGAGCTCTCTGAGCTTGTAAAAACGCTTGAAGAGAGATTCGGCGTATCAGCCGCCGCACCTATGGCTGTGGCCGCCGCATCAGGCGGAGTGGTAGCGGGAGCGCCCGTCGAAGAGGAGAAAACTTCATACGACGTAATACTTGCATCGTCCGGAGATAAAAAGATCCAAGTTATCAAAGCTGTCCGAGAAATCAAACAGGATCTCGGTCTGAAAGAGGCCAAGGACTTGGTAGACGCTGCTCCGAAAGAGCTTTTGAAGGGTGCTAAGAAGGAAGATGCGGAAGCCGCAAAAGCGAAACTGGAAGCAGCTGGCGCAACAGTCGAACTCAAGTAAGACGCGGAACAACGCGGACTGATCGCGGATCTACGCGGAAATTGCCCTTGGCCTAGACACCGGGGGCAATTTTTGGTATAGTGCAATTATCCGACTTGCGGAGGCAGCGCCATGGAAACAGAAGCGAATGATGTTGTGCAAGTGTTTCTGTGCTTCATCGCGGCGGGAGTGGCCGGCTTCTGCGCCATCATAACCGGCGACTTTTTCGTGACGGAGTTCAAAGACAGAATGCCGCGCGCTTCGAGCTTCATAAGGTCGTTGTTCCGCCGGAGGCCCCTGTGACCTCCGGACCCATAAAATGCAATTTAAATTATACAAAAACAAATCAAATCTAAGGAAAGGAGAAGTTAGAACATCACACGGTGTCATACATTCTCCTTTTTTTATGCCTGTAGGAACGGTCGGAAGTGTAAAAGGTGTTGCGCCATGGGAGCTTGATGATCTCGGCGCAGAGATAATTCTTTCCAATACTTATCACCTTCATCTTCGTCCTGGGGAAAAGTTGATCAAAAAACTCGGTGGTCTGCGTCAGTTTATGGGATGGGACAGACCGATTCTAACGGATTCGGGAGGATATCAAGTTTTTTCCCTCGGGAAAAAACTTGATAATAATCAAGATACAAAAAACAATAACCAAACAAATTCAAATAATCAAATATTAAATTCTAAAAAGCTAAAAAGCTACGACCTAAAACCTAAAAATTCGCTGGTGCGAATTTCATCGGACGGTGTCGAATTCCAGTCCCATCTCGATGGATCGAAGCATTTCTTCACTCCCGAAAAAGTTATTGATATACAACTTGATCTAGGGGTAGATATTCTTATGCCGCTTGATGTGTGTCCGGCGGGAGATGCAAGCTCGAAGGAGATCGAGAGGGCGGTGAAATTGACGATAGAATGGGCAAGACGATCAAAAAAAGCTTTCGAAGCTTCTGAAGCTTGCTGTCCGGGTCTGTTTGCCATTGTCCAGGGCGGACTTGATCCGAAATTAAGGGAAGAGTGCGCGCAAGAACTTATTAAGCTCGACATGGACGGATATGCTGTTGGGGGGCTAGCGGTTGATCATGAGACAAGGGATATGTGGGGAATTGTGAAGCTCTTGGGGGAGATTCTTCCTAAAGATAAACCGAGGTACTTGATGGGCGTGGGAACGCCAGATGATATCGTCAAAGCCGTAAACTTGGGCATGGATATGTTCGACTGCGTCCTGCCGACAAGACTGGGGAGACATGGGGCCGTTTTTGTTCATAAAAACGGCAACAACCAAGAAACAAGATACAAGATACAAACAAATTCGAATATCCAAGCTTCAAATCCTAAAAAGCCTCGCCCTACGGGCGAGGTCTCGCCTGGAAGGCGGATAAAAGCTAGTAGCTGGAAGCTAAAAGCTGATGAATATGAATTAATCAATCTTCTGAAGTCTCGATATCGTACTGATCCGGAAGTTATCGAACCCGGTTGCGGCTGTCCAGCCTGCAAGGGAGGGTTTTCCAAAGCGTATATCTCACATCTAATCCGCGAGAACGAAATTCTCGGTCTCCGCCTAGCCACAATGCATAATTTGTATTTATATCTAACGTTGCTAAAGGATATCGAATAATCGCTCACTTCACGATCACGTTCTTTAATCGAAAATCATACCGAAATTAAATTTCAACCATTTTTGAACTATAACCGATAGGCGTGGAATAAAAAAATTAATTATTATGATATACTATTCGATATAAGTACGTACGTACTCAAAACAAATAGTAGTGCATCGAGTTTATATTGATTGATTTAAACACGAAAACAGAGATGAGAATATAGAGAGGCGCAAGGATGATTAATAAGAGGCGTAAGGAGGTGTAAGAATGATTAAAAAATCGAAGGTCGCTAAAAACTTGTGGAAAAAGACGAAAAGGGATCCGGCGAATATCAGAGGTAAGACGCTGAAAGGAAAGATAAGGAATATTTCACTTTATCTGCTTGAATCAATAATCTATGCGGTTGATGATTTAAGTAATGTGGGTAGCATTTTAGTTGATAGAAAGTCGGTATATAAAGTAGCGTACCAAGGGTGGCATGAAAATAGTAATTTGGCTAAAAGCATTTGTAACTACTTGCAAGATTTACGATACAGAGGATTGATCGAAATAAAGAAGTCGGAATCGAGCGGGAACGATATAATTATTATGACAAACAAAGCTAAGTTGAGAGTGGTCGATAAAATATCAGCGAAAATAAAAAGTGATAGAAAATACAGGTTTCTTTCGTTTGACGTCCCCGAGCTAATGAGGGTGAATAGAAATAGATTCCGCAGGGCGATAAAATCGATCGGTTTTAGGCAGGTTCATAAAAGTTTATGGGTGATTGATAAAAATGTTTCTGATCTTGTTGAAATGGTAGCATATGAGTGTAAAGTCGAGAAATATGTGGCTTATATAGTATCGGAAAAATCCGATGTTGATGGAATTGTTGAGAAAATAATTGCCCGAAGGTAGTCTCGCATCGATCGAATGATAGTGTCCTTTGTCGTCGGAGAAGCTGTAAGAGATATTATAAAAGAGAAAATAAAAATATAAAATGAAATACAAAAAGGATTTTAACGTCAATACTACTATTCGTTTATAATACGTACGTACTATAAACGAATAGTTACAGATTCATATTTGATATGAAATAGAAATAGGTAAGTGAAGCATTCGGGGGCACTAGTGATTCGGGGGGTAATGTGGCGGAGAATACGAAAGATCGTCCCGGGATATTCGGTCATGCGGTCGCGTAAGGAAATATCAGATTTGTGAACAAATATATTCAATTAACAGAATACTAACAAGTATTGATATAAACACAATAATATACGACATCGGGTATTGACAAACATCGCACAGTATGCTACAATGGGGTTGTTTCAGAGGATAACTACACGGGTCTTTGACACGGATAGAGCACGGTTAAATGCAGGAGGGAATCTATTCGGAAATTATCCTCGAAAGGAGTGGAATAACCGATTATTGAAGACCGTAGACCGATAAACGATTGCGGTACACGGTAAACGGTAAACGGAAAATTAAGTGCGGTAGTGTGCTGTATAGCAATCTTGATCTCCTTCGGGAGGCCAAGCGTAGGTTCCCCCTCCGCCTGCGTCGCTATACAGCACTGTGCCGCACTTTTTATTAAGCGCAAGCTTAATAAAAGGGGGAGTATAAAGAAAAATGTCATTCTGAACGAAGTGAAGAATCTCGCAAAAGTCGGTGGGATCCTTCATTACATTCAGGATGACACAGGAAAGCAAGTACTTTAACAACAGAATAGTCCTTTGGAGCAATTTGATAGTAATCACATACTCGATGGTGATAATGGCGTCTAGAGTGGCGTGAATAGCGCTCGCGCCAGAATTCGCTCGAGTGCGACAGATTACTGTCGGCTTGCTCCGAGGGACAACGTAAACATTCCACGAGGGGCCGTCTCGCCGATCAGGCGGACAAATCCTCGTAAGGAGGTGCGCTCATGAAGCGCATCGAAGTGCTGGTCGTTGTCGCGATCATCGTCATCCTGGCTTCGAACCTCACGGTTCGTGCCCAGGAGACGACGAATCCGGCAGTGGCTTCGGCCATGCCGGATCTCGAGACGCCGCAGGGTGCCGTGCGGGGGGTTTTGCCCCCGGGCAACGCGCCGATCATACCGAGCGTAAGCTCGGCGACAGCGGAAGCGTACCGGAACAAAGCCACGGCGCAAGCCGCGGCCGAGACTCCGGCATCGTCATCAACCGCGACGGCGACTGCGGTAGCCAATCCGCAGATCGTCGTTCGACCGATCGTGCAGGGCGGGGGAGCCCGTACGATCGTTAAATCTACTCCTCCGATGGCGGCTCCCAAGCCGCCGGTCGTGAATATCACGAACGTCATTCCACCGGCGCCACAGGCGCCACAACCGGCCGTAGCGCCGGTGAAGAAAGGAGGGTCGGCTATGCCGACCTGGGCAACGACGTTGCTAGTCGTTTTCGGGGTGCTGGGAGCAGCTGGCGTGACGCTGGGGATAATCGCCCTGGCAACCGGCGGCGGTAACCGGCTCGAGGATCTGGCGGATGCACTGGCGGAGGGCTGCAATCGAGCCCAAGGTCACGAGCGAATGCGTATCTCTGGCACCAGCCGGCGCTTTACGGCGTTGGTGGAGCCGGCGAACGCCACGCCGCTCTTGCCCCTCGCGCAAGCGGCCACGCCTGCGCTGCCGATCGGCCAGGCGTTGGTGCCGGTCCAGCTTCCACCGGTGACGGTGCAGCTTGGGCCGGTCCAACCATGGACACCGCCGCCTGCGCCGCAGGCGGTAGCGGTGGCCGCTCAACAGCCGGCTACTCCGCCGGCCCAGGCTGCTGGCAACCAGCAGCAAGCTGCCGCTCCACCGGTGCAGGGTGGAGGGGGTCAACAGCAGCAGGCGCCCCAAGCGGGAGCCGCCCAGGGGCAGAGGCCCCAGCAGCGTGGCCCCGCACAGGTCGGAGGACAGGGTGGCCAGCAGGCCGCCGGGGGTGCGAACCCGTAACCATCGTACAGAACAGCGCAACCCCGTCTCGACGTATGAGACGGGGTTGTTGCGTTTTAAAATGCTATGTTTTATAATGTAAAGGATTATTTATATCGCTATTGATACTAAGGAGGGAGAAGATGGCGCAAGCGTTAGCAACACAAAAAGAAGTAAACGATCTCTTGGAGAAGGACGTTTTCGATCTGATCGGACTGGGAAGAATCTCTGATAAAAAGAAGGAGGATCTTAGGGCTAAGATTGTTGACACAATACAAGCAAGAATATTTCGGCGTATAGTAAAAATGATTGAAGAGAAAGGGAAACTCGGTGAATATGATAAGCTTGAGAAAGAGGAGGCGGTCGAGGACTTTTTAAAGAAAAATGGGATAGATACGAATCAGATTTATGTTGAAGAGGCGATGATCTATAAAGCACAATTAGCCACAGCCGGCAATATGATTGACGCCGGTTTTGATGTTAAGGTCGCTAAAAAGTAGAGGGGAAAGATGAGAATTCCATTTAGGGGAGAGGCGTCACCCGAGCTCACAGAAGAAGAAAAACTCGAAAACCGCAGGGAACAACTGGAGTCCCTGATTGATTATTATGCCGAATCCGAAGAGGTGTATCGGGGTGCTGACACCGATCGGGAAAGGCATGAGATAGAGAATGAACACAATCCCTTCAGAATGCTCTCTAGAAAGGAGAAATTTTTGCGTGCCGCGAAGAGAATGGGCATCGCTGCCGGTATAAGTGCGGTTATCGGAACAGGTGTAGTATTGGTTGCAGGCGTTCCGATCCTTGCGGCCGGTGCGGCCATTGGTGGTGGGTTTGTTGCGTCACAACTCGGCCGTGGCGGGATGGAAGCGGCACGTTTAGTATCGAAAGACTCGAAGCGGGAGGAGGAGCTACGACAGAAACTCTCGGAGGTGTATCTAGAGAGAGATAAAAGGTTGAGGGAACTTTCATATAATGCGCGAGAAGCAAGGTCGGGAAATTCATTCGACGAAAATGGCATACCTGTCGCGCCTGAATCGGCTACGATCGAATTGATTGAATATATAAATGAAATAAGCAACCCGGAGAATGAGGCGAATAAAAATCTTTCAGAGAGCGAAGCGAAGTTTGGAAAGGTTCAAAGAAAATGGAAGTTATTAAAAGCCGGTGCTTCAATAGTCTCCGGAGTTTTAGCTGGCGGTAGTATTGCAGAAGCACTTAAGGGCGTAGCTGTGAAAGTGGCCGAGAGTGCGGGTTATTTGATGCAGGGTCACGGACTTATTAAAGACAGCGCAGAAGCAGCCTATAACATTCAAGATGTTGTAGGCGGTCACAATGTTTATGCGTTTGGCGATAAAGTAGTTTTTGAATACAATCCAGGTGAGTTACAAGGAATGGCCGATGTGTTAAATGCGCATCCAGCTCTTGGTCCACTTAACGAGATTATTAATAATAGCGGCCAAACCGTCGGGCTAGGTCAAGCCGTAGCTGAAGGTGGCCAACATTTTCATGAAGCCGGAGCAGAACTCGCAACTGCATTTCACCAGACTGCGGCAGAAGCGGCGAGTAATCAGGTGGCGTGGTTAGCGGGTGGCGCCATGTCTGCCGCTGTAATGTCTGGGATAGCGGCAGAGTCGGTTGTAAAAGATCGTTTAGACAGCAGTAATTATAATGTGAATGCTGCCTACATGGAGGAAGTTAGTGAAAGCGGAGAGACGCTAAATGCGGAACAGTCGGGGTCTCTTGCAAGTAGACAGCATATGGAACTAGTACAGCTGTGGGGACGGGAAACACCGCCGGCTTATGGAACGATAATCGAATCGATAGGGGGAATACAATTTCCCATCCCAAACGGAGGCGAGTCAGTTGTTCTCCCTGCGGGTACAAGGTTTGCTTACTACCAAGGAGACGGAGGATATATCATCGCTCCGGTTGATGGCGAGGGAAGAGTTCGTAGCGATATAGCAAGGTTGCCCACGATTTCTGAAGAGGATTTTACACGCTATTTTGTGGGGATGCCCAAAGTAGAATTGTTAGGCGATACTGAGATAACCCATGAGCCAACTACAGCTCCAAAGAAGACCGAAGAAAGCGAACAGCCGCCCCCGAGAGAGTACGAGGCGGGGCAGAAGATTGTAGCCAAAGATGTGGTCCAATATCTTCAGCCAGGTCTGTACAAAGCAGATCTCGAAGGCGGAGAACAAATATTTCTTGCGAATGTTGAGGAAGGCGAGCCATTTAAAAAAACATCCGATATCAGCCTTGTAGTCGTAAGGGTACGGCGGTGGCATACTGGCGAAATATTTCACTTTGTAAGAGAAGAAGATGCAACTTCGAACCAAGCCGAAATTGTGAATAACGAAAATGAGAATCTTAAAGTCGGAGACAAAATCGAAGCAGAATTTAGGTCGTACAGCGGAGACAATTGTGTTGTGGTTTGGGTAGATAATTGTGGATACAAGTTAGAGTTTGAAGACGGTGTTCCGATTGAATTACAGGAGGGGAAGAAGTACCGATTTGAAATTCAATCAACAGATGGATTGAGTAAGTATATCGTCCGAGCGAAATTTCTCGGCGAAGTCGAGACGGCCGGTAGGAAAAGCGCGGAATTAACCGACGAAGATCGTCGCATGGTTGAGAGGCAATTTGAGCCGGGAGCGGTATGGGTGTTTAACGACAAAACGATAAAAAATGCTGGTGGACAGGGGGGTATGGTCATTAATGATGTTCGGTTGCTTGACGAGAGCGGTCGTGGAATTTCTGGACAAAACGAAATTATCTGTAATCCTAGCTGGCATTTTAAAGTTGTAGATTTTTCGCTAGAGAAGGGGAGCCCAGTATTTGAAATCGTTGAGACCAAACAGCGAGTTGAATTTATTTTATATGATGATGATATTTATACAGATGAAGGGAGACAGAGAGTTATCTCGGGAGTAAAAGCGATCTTGGATAATATAGAACCACAAATAGTAAGTCAAATCGAGAGTGACGAAAATAGAGTAATGATGGGCGCATTAGTGGAGGAGATAATTACGGGAAAAATATCGAATGCGTACAGACGGGCAATGTCTGAATACGAAGAGAGCAGTCGATATGCGAAAGGATTTGGCGACAGAAAAGAACTGCTTGAAAAAAATCCGCGACCATCCGATGAACAACCCGTTGGGGGCTTGGAGGGCGAGGAAGAGAAAAATTTATCAATTCCCGAGAGGTTTTTTGAAAGGCGTGCGGTTTGGGTGATGAGACCGATTGAAAGTGGCAAAGAAACACCATCAGTACAATATTCCGTTGTTGACGGCGAGAGAAAACTGCCACAAGAAATTAATTGGCGACCAAACGGATCGTGGCATTATTATATTGAACGCGCAGACTTTAAAAATAAATTCATTGATTTCCACGCGAAAGAGACGAATTCCGCAATAATGCGTGTATCTGTGGGCGATTTTGTTAGTATTTTGCGTCCGTCAGAGATAGCTCAAATTCGAGATGAGTCAGAAAAGAACAAAGCAGAAGAAGCATTAAAAACATATGTTTTTGAGCAAGAAAAAAATTCTATGGGCATTATTCCAGATGGAGACAAGGTGGTTGTCGGTCCCGACAGATCAAGAGGCGTGAAGGATGCGGATGAGTTGGAACAAAAATCATTGAATGACCCGGCAGTTGATGCAAGCAGAGGTCTGCCAGCCCATAAAGAAAGAGGCGACGAGAAAACTGATAAAGCTGTAGTGCCGGAAAGACCAGCAGTAAATGGTGAGATATTTGAGAGAAGAGGGAAAATACGGGCGGAGAGTCTGAAACCGGGTGACCAGCTGTTGATCTCACCGGACAGAAACGGAAGCTATGACGATGGGCGCGGCCATTTAAAACCGACAAGAGATCTTGCCAAGGAAAATCATACATACAAATTTGCATCCTTTGAAGACGGGATAGTAGAGGTCGAAGTTGATGACGAGACGCTGATATCTATGCCACAGGCCGTGTTTGAAAATAATTTCAAGGCATCGAGAGAGCTAGTAGAAGATATCGCACAAAGCTCAGCTCGGGAAGGCGTGGAGCACGACCGCGTTGTATCGGATGAAGACAAAAAAATTGCCAAAGAACTTGATGATAATATCTGGGAGACAAAGCAAACCCGAAATAAAGATGAAAATGGCGCAAGTCTAACTGACGAGAAAGCGTATACTCAAAAACCAGATAATGCAACAGCGTCGAATGAATTGAGAAGCACAGAAACATCATTTGATAGAAGGGAAGATGACAACAGTAGCGTGGTGAACCGTTCTGAAACCATGGGCAGTTCGTTGAAAATTGAAAAAAACGGAGAAATAGTCGATATAAAACCAGGTCAGACATGGATGTGGATGTGGACGCCATCGGACGAGAACCCGGAAAAGCGCATGCCTATTAAATTAAACATTGCTGATGTAAATCAATTCTCAAACGATACAGCTTCGATTCAATTTAAAGGCAAGGAGTCGATAAACAGGCCGATAAGCGAATGGGAAGCGATATTCGAATCAGCTGCATTGACTAAGGAATAATATGTCGGATGATTTATTGAAAAAATCAGAAGAGCGGGCTGGAGGACAACCCGATATCGATCAGTTTTTTGATTCGCTGGTTGAAACGAAGCGCGTTACTGCACAAGATTATTCCGGTGTTCCGCCCGCGGTAAGGCGAAGGTTAGAGGCGCGCGGGGTGGTAGGTGCGCCAGAGTTATCCACAGAACCAAAACCTGCCGTTGAAGCGGTGGCCGATCGGACTGCACCCACATTTGATTATCGTCCAGAAGCTACAAGTGGAAAAGGGGATAGAAGGGGAAAAAGTGTAATTGGGGACATGGGGGGTAGAGGTGATACGAGCGGTACAAGTGAGAAAGGTGCGGCGGCAGAGCAGATAGGGGCATCAAATCCGCTGGTTAGCCCTCTTGAGTCCGAAGGAAAAGATATCGAGCCGATTCCTACTGCACAGGAGGAAAAACCGGAAGTGAAACCGGAAACAAAGCTGGACGATGGCGGGAAATTAGTTGAGATGGAAACCTTTGACCCGACTAATAAAGTGACCGCTGAAGTAGACTCGATAAAATCGCTGGTAAAGTTTGAGACAGCTGAAGACGCTAAGGATGTGCTCGATAGGGCTCAAGCCGGAGAAAATGATCAGAGTGGGCACTTTTGGAATAAACTTCACGAGCCGCACCTTCCTAAAGAGCCGACACCGGTAGCGGATAAAGCGAAAGAATTGGGGCAAGCGCCTGCGTCCAATCAAGTTCCAAAGATTGAAATATCAGGTGTGAGTGCGACAGATTCTGAATCGTCTCACCAGGCACCGCCAACGGGCGAAGAAACACCGGTTGATCGTTTTATGGCGAAGACGGAACAGCCAGAGAGCCAGACAGCTGAACAGCCAGAAAGCTTATCAGTCGGACAGAAAACAGCTGAACAGGATACGGCTGAAAAGCCAGAAGTGATCGGGAAAATAGAACCAGATCAGAGGATAACGATAGATGACAAGGGAGCTGAAGAACCAAGAAACTTTAGCACCGAAGAACCAGCGACAAGTATTACAGCCGAACGGCAAGATAGCAAAACAGCTGAACAAGCAACAGCCGAAGAGCAAGAGTCGAAAAAGACGGGATTTTGGGCGGGGTTATTTGGCGGCGGTAAACACGGTGCTCACGATATCAATCACATGAAAGAGCCAACTGCGGCGGATGTGGCGAGAGTTATCGAACCGAAGACAACAAATGACGAAAGGCTAGATAGAGTCGCTTAACGGCAATTATTCTAATTGACCTAATTACACTAATTATTCTAATCAAATCCCAATGACTCAATGCTGAAATTTGCATCTGAAATCTGTTAGGTCAATTAGAGCAATTAGAATAATTAGGTCAATTGATATAGATGTATTCATCTTCATACAATGGAGGGGAGAGCGGGAGTTTGATCTGGCTCTGGCTAATAATACTGGCAATACTGATCGTTGTTGCCATTTTTGTCTACCGCCGAATCCGCAAATATCTACTTCGCAAATCACAGATAGAGCTGACGCGCGACTGGGTGATGCTCAAGGTTTCGGTACCAAAAGAAGCTCATGCCTCCGAGGATGATCAGAGAAAAAATTTCCAGGAGATGTTAGCGGTTATCGAGCCATTTTTTGCAAGTTTATCGGCCTTGTTTAATTATAAATTCGATTCCCAAAGGGTTTTGGGCCAAGATCACATATCGGCAGAGATTATCGCAAAAGAGGGCAAGATTTATTTTTACATCGGCTGTCCTATTAAAATCAAGGAGATGGTTGAGAGAAATATTCTTGCGCAGTATGCAGATGCGACGGTAGAGGTTGCAGATGATTATTCGATATTCCCCAATAAACCGCTTCAGATCGATATAATAAATGTCGCGCTTAACAAAAAGTATATATTCCCGATTAAAACTTACAAAGGGCTTGAAGAAGATCCCCTCAATGCACTTACAAACTCAATATCGAAGTTAGGACCGGATGAATATGCCGGAATCCAGATATTAATTCGTCCGAACAATGGGGTATGGAGACTTTCGGCCGAAAAGACTGCGAAAAATATCCAACAGGGCAAACCAAATCTCTCGAGCTCCTCGAATCCGGTTCTAAAAGCGACAGATACCTTTTTTAGTCATGTGAGCAACAGCGCTAAAGATCCTAAGGAACAGGATGGCCAAAGCACGAACAATATGTATCGCCAGACGCCGATGCAGGAGGGTCAGGTAAAGCTTCTGGGCGAAAAGGTGGCTAAGCTCGGATTTGATGTCCAGATGCGTCTTATCACTGTAGCGGAAACGAAAGAGCAGGCAGGGCAAGACCTTAGGGGATTGTTGTCTTCGCTTTCGCAGTTCAACCAGCCGGAAGGGAACGGGTTAAGGCCTAAAAAGATAAAAAAACGCCATAAATCGGAGGAGATCGCCAATTACGTTTATCGGCTCTTTGGCAGGGGCCCGCGGTTGGTATTGAACACAGAGGAGCTGGCATCAGTTTTCCACTTCCCGAATCGTTTTACCGATACTCCGAATATCGCCTGGCTTTTGGCGAAGCGGGCGGCACCGCCGCCGAATTTGCCGAATGAAGGAACGATCATCGGCAACAGTATATACCGCGGAGAGGAGAAACCGGTCAGGATCAAAGATGAAGATAGATTGCGCCACATATACATGATTGGTAAAACCGGTGTTGGTAAGACGGTACTTTTTGAGAATATGATAATGCAGGATATTCGCGAGGGTAGGGGAGTCTGCTATCTGGATCCAAACGGTGATGCGGCGGAATATATTGTGAACAGGATTCCGAAGGAGCGGGCGGAGGATGTGGTATATTTCAATCCCGCCGATATAGAGCGACCGATGGGACTCAATATGCTGGAGTGGAAGACAAACGACCAAAAAGATTTTTTGGTCCAGGAAGCGATTCAGATGTTTTACAAGCTCTTCGATCCGGGGCAAACCGGAATTGTCGGGCCGCAGTTCGAACACTGGATGAGAAATGCCGCATTGACTTTAATGTCGCAACCGGAGGGTGGGACGATAATTGATATTCCGCGCCTATTTACCGATCCGGAGTTCGAGAAGGAGTGCGTAAAAAATGTCACTGATCCGGTCGTGAAAGCTTTCTGGGAGAAGCAGATGGCAAAGACATCTGACTTTCACAAGTCGGAGATGTTAAATTATTTCACCTCGAAATTCGGTCGCTTTATGACGAACGATATGATGAGAAATATCTTGGGGCAAAACAAATCAGCTTTCGATTTCAGAACGATAATGGATGAGAAAAAGATATTAATTTGCAATCTCTCGAAGGGAATGATAGGAGAGATAAACGCCTTTTTGCTCGGAATGATTATCGTCTCAAAAATCGCTATGGGAGCATTTTCCAGACAGAATCAACTTGAGGGAGAAAGAACTCCTTTTTATCTCTATGTTGATGAGTTTCAAAATTTTATTACTGATGTTTTCGCGACCATACTCTCAGAGTCTAGAAAATATAAACTTTCGTTAAATATTACAAATCAGTATATCGCTCAGCTCGATGAAAAAATCCGCGACGCGGTGATCGGCAACGCCGGCACATTGGTTGCTTTTAGAATCGGAGCCGCCGATGCGGAGTTTCTGACCAAAGAATTTGATCCGTTGAAAGTCGATGATATGACAACGATTGATAAATACAATTTTTATATTAAGATGCTTATCGATGGGGCGCCGACCAGACCGTTTAACGCGCAGAGTATTGCGCCGGATACGAATGAAAATCCTAAATTGGGCGAAGCAGTAAAACAGCTCTCGAGACTTAAGTTCGGTCGTGCCAGGGAAGTTGTAGACGAAGAGATAAGAGAGAGATCCAAAGTTGATGTTATAGATTTGCCGGGAATCGGCGAGGGGAATACCAAGGGGACATTCTCGTAATGAGAGATTGTATCATTACCACCACAGATCGGTGCCACAGATAGTCACAGAACAATGCAAGTAAGGATAACTAATTAAACTAATGACCAATAACGAATATCTGTGCAAATCAGTGGTGTGAATCTATGGTGGTAATAATTCGATATTGAATCTATTGACACAAATCATCGGCTGTGGTAGTGTGGTGTTGAGCAAAGGGAAATACAAATATCAAAAGGCGAATATGGTAACAGATCAAGATTTAGAGGAAGTAAGAAAGCTCCTGGACGTCGCTGAGGGCAAAATCAGGCAGGTTAGGATGAAGCTTTTTTCTACTCAAATAAGTTCACAAGCGGCAATGCTTGAAGAAGACGAAGCCGGTAACGCAATCCAGGGAGTATTCGATGGCGAGAATATGGTTGGAACAGATAAAAAAATGTATTCTGTGCCGGCAAATTACGCGTCTAAGTCGAAACTGATACCCGGAGATGTATTGAAGCTTAATATCGTCTCGGATGGTAAGTTTTTATTCAAACAGATCGGCCCGGTATCGAGAAAAAATCTGATCGGAGTTTTGGAAGAGATAGATTCGGAGCATTTTCAAGTCGATGTGGGTGGTAAGAAATTTAGAGTTCTTTTGGCCTCAATAACATATTTTAAAGCAAAGCCGGGAGATAAATTGAGTGTAGTCGTGCCTACCGAACAAGAGTCGGCATGGGCGGCAGTTGATAACATTATTTAATATAACTAATTGAAACATAACCACCACAGATCTGTGCCACAGATAGTCACGGATAATGCAAGTAAGGATAACGAATTAGGCTAATGGTTAATACCCCCCAAGGGGGATCTCCCTCTGGGAGACAAATATCTGTGCAAATCCGTGACGTAAATCTGTGGTGGTAATAATACAATTAAGGCTGAAACTATGTCAAAATTAAATGATTTTTCACCACTTAAGGTGATGGAGCGAGAGATCGCCACCTTAAAGCCAAATGAACAAAAGGTTATAAGGAAACGTTTTGGATTTCATGATAAAGTGTATTCTTTGGCCGCTATCGGCCGCGAGCTTAGGCTGTCCCGAGAACGGGTGCGCCAGATTCAACGCGATGCCTTAATAAAGTTGACTCGAGGAGTTATTAAATCCAATCAAGAGCTGATCAAGAGGGTTATTAAGGCCATGGAAGCTCACGGTGGCATTGTCAATAAAGGCGAGGTTGCCGATAAACTTCTTACGAGCAAAGCGGCATCAAACAAATTGGAGAGAGCGTCGCTCGATCTTTTTATCACTATTCTTCCGGAAATTGAAAATATTGAAAAGCACAAAGATCTGCACGATAGCTGGATGCTTGTCACCCTCTCGAAAAACAATGCGGTAAAAGTCTTAAAAGAGTGGGCAAGCGAACTTAGCAACATCAAGAAGCCGGAAAAAGTCGAGGTTTTGTTAGAAAAGTTTCCCAACCACAAAAAACACAGTATTACTTTTTTGTCCGCCCTACCGAGAGTGAGCCGTGAGATTATCGAAACCTACAATGATAGAGTGGGTCTTGTTTCTTGGCCGGAGGTTAATCCGAAGACGATTCGAGATAAAATATATTATGTTTTGAGAAAAAGTCAAAAACCTCTACACTTTACGGAGATTGGCAGAGCGATAAAACAGGAGAATTTTGATGACAAGAAAGTTGTTGTTGCCACAATCCATAACGAGCTTATAGCAGACAAAAGATATGTGCTTGTCGGTAGAGGAATCTACGCACTTTCGGAGTGGGGATACAAAAAGGGGACTGTACGTGAAATCATCAAAAAAGTTCTGGAAGAGAGTGACGGAGCGATGGAGCTTGATGATATATACGATAAAGTCACTAAACAGCGAATAGTTAGAAAAAACACAATACTTATCAACTTGCAGTCGAAGTCGATGTTTAAAAAAATTGGAACGAATAAGTTTATTTTAGCGTAGTAGAGCAAGAGGCTACCAATCTTAACAAAATTTCTAGGCACTTTGATCCGCCGAATCGGCGGACGCGCTTTAAAACCGTCGAAATTTTATAAAGATTGGTAGTTGCAATAGTAAGTGAAGTACGCATTAAAAGCTGAGGGCAAACATTATTTGGTTTTAATCGGACGGGGTAATGGAAATTGTATTTGTACTAGTTCTTGCAGTCTTGGTCTTGGGTGGGATATATTCGATATCCCAAAGTTTTAAGATCTGGCAAAATAAGAGAGCGGAGGAGTGGCTTTCCGGACAAAGCTATACGGTGATCCGAGTTGATGTTCCAAGGAACAATGAGAAGGCACCCTTAGCTGCCGAACAGATGTTCGCCTCTATACACGGGATATACGCCGAAAGCGCATTATTTCAAAACCATATCTCTTTCGAGATTATTGCAAGAGACAGGTACATTCAGTTCTATGTTTTTATGCCAAAGCACTTGAAAGATTTCATAGAGGGCCAGATCTATGCCCAGTACCCTACGGTGGAGATAAACGAAGTAGACGACTATGCCCAAGGAGAGCTGGCCCTAAGTCAAAACTATGCATGCGGAGATTTGACGACAACTAAACCGGATGTCTATCCGATAAAATTGTTCTCTGATTTCGAAGTTGACCCGATATCCGGCATTACCTCTGTGATGTCAAAGCTTGCCCCGGGAGAGCAAGTATGGCTTCAGGTGGTTATCCGGCCGGTAGGCGATGAGTGGCAAGAGCGGGGGAATCAGATGATCTCGAATATTCGATCAGGTAAAAGCGGAGGTGTTTCTGCGATCTCGAAGTCAGTTATGAAAACGATATCAAATGGGGCGAAAATGTTTGTTGCACAAGCGATAAACCCGGGGGCGGAAATCGCGACATCTGAAGAAAAAGTTCAGCTTTCCGGTACGGTAGAGGAAGCTCTAAAAGGGATTGAATTTAAGATTATGAAGCTTGGGTATCAGACAAAGATCAGAATGGTAGCGGTAGCTTCCGATCCGATGTCGGCAAAAATCAAACTTGAAAATGTTGCCGCCACATTTAAGCAATTCAATACAACTAACGCTAACGGTTTTAAAATTGCAAATCTATCGATAAATGACAAAAACGCCTTGGAGAGTTACACGGCGCGACTTTTTGAGGACGATGGCAATGTTTTAAATATCTCTGAACTGGCGTCGATATACCACTTTCCGCATCAAACGGTAGAGACGCCGAACATTGTATGGTCGGGGGCGAAGAAGGCAGAGCCACCGGCGCACTTGCCTCTTTCGGAGAGTACGCCATCGGACGAACTAACCATTTTGGGAGAGACGACATTTAGAAATACATATAAGCTTTTTGGAATTAAGCTTGACGACAGGAGAAGGCACATCTATGTAGTCGGTAAGTCGGGTGTTGGAAAATCGGTACTGCTTGAAAATATGGCGATTAATGATCTCCTCAAAGGCAGGGGAGTAATTGTGGTTGATCCTCACGGAGAATTCGCGGATAAAGTGCTCTCGTGTATTCCAGAGGAGAGGGTCGATGATGTAGTCGTATTCGATCCGGCCGATAGGGGATTCCCGATAGCTTTTAACCTGCTTGAGCACGTTGAAGATGATTTCAAGGGTATGGTCGCTTCCGGCTTCGTTGGGATATTCAAAAAAATATTCGGCCACTCTTGGGGTCCGCGCCTTGAGCATATACTACGAAATACCGTTTTAGCGCTACTGGATTATCCGAACTCAACAATGCTCGATATTCCGAGGATGCTTACGGAAAATCACTTTCGAGACAAGGTAGTTGGCTATGTAAAAGACCCGGTGATTAAAGATTTCTGGCAGTTAGAGTTCGCACAATACGATAGTAAATTCAGAACAGAAGCGGTGTCTCCGATTTTGAATAAAATCGGGCAGTTTTTGGCTACTGCTACCATAAGAAATATTGTTGGCCAACCGCACTCGACTTTGGATTTGAGAGAGCTTATGGACAACAAAAAAATTATGGTAGTGAACCTTTCTCGCGGAAAAATCGGCGAAGACAACTCGGCGCTTTTGGGCGCGATGATGATCACAAAGATTCAGCTAGCTGCTATGAGCAGAGCAGATGTGACTGTGGATAAGCGACCGGATTGCTTTCTCTATGTTGATGAGTTCCAAAATTTTGCCACCGAATCTTTCGCGGTTATTCTTTCGGAAGCAAGAAAGTATTGCTTGGATTTGACTATAGCAAACCAGTATATTGCCCAGATGCCGGAGGAGGTGAGGGACGCGGTTTTTGGCAACGCAGGTACCATAGTTTCCTTTAGGGTTGGTGGCAACGACGCGGATTTTTTGGTAAAGGAATTTGAGCCGGTCTTTGAGGGCAACGATCTGGTTAATCTGGACAAATATAATATCTATGTAAAACTGCTCATAGACGGAATATCATCGCCGGCTTTTTCGGCGAGAACGTTGCCGCCGGTAGGGGAGCTGACCGGAAATGTTCAGAAGATAATAGATCAATCGAGAAAGAAATATGCCAAGCCCAGGGCGGAGATTGAACAGAGGATTGCGGAAAGATCTGAAATGGAGCAGAGAGAAGCGACGGAAGAGGCGGAGGCATTTAAATCGGGTGGTCTTGGGGCTGTGCTGACTATGAAAAAAGACAAGGGGTTTGAGGTCAACGAGAGGTTGGTTGATTTTGCAAATAAATCCAACGAGCAAAAGAGGGGAGTGGGGGAGTCAAAAGTTAAAAGCGAAAAGTTAAAAGTGGAAAGCAAAGTGGATAAAAAAGAGGACGAGGGACAACAATCAAAGAAGACCGAAGAGCCCCAGAAAAAGGAAGAGGAGAATATCACAGAACTGGATACGGTGGTAGAGGCGAAAGCCGAGCCGAAATTGAAAGAGTGGGTGGAGAAACCGGAAGAGAAAAATAATGATGAAAGCGGGGGAGTAGTAGCTTCTCCGGCTGACAAGGCTGTTGTCTCTGACGAATCCAGTGAAACGAAAGAGAGAAAGCCTCGGATTTTTCGATACCAAAATATTATCGGGGATAAAATTTATAAAGAGCAGACAGCGCGCGGTAATGTCAAGTGGTATGTTGGAGATGGAATCGATCAAGATGAACTTATTGAAAGCGGAGTTGAGATTGATGAAAATGGAAAAAAAATGATCGAACTCGCTCGCAAGGCGGGGGACACGACGAGAATAAGTCAAAATGTAAAAATCAAAGTTCAAAATAACAGTGGAAACCATCAAGAAGTTAAAAAAGACAATGATGACCCCAGGGCAGCTGGCAAAGCAGCGGGCGATAAAGGTAGTGATGATACCGATGAAGACGGCGATACCTCTCGTGGCAATGATAATGCAAGTTCCTTAAACGAGGGCGAAGCAGTCAAGATCGATGATGTCTAACAGCTGAAAGCTAGATGCTGAGCATATGTGCGCCTAAAAAACGGCGTTTTTTCTTTTTTCGGGGTAGTGCGGGGGAGTAGGGATAATTTTATTTTTATTTTGCATTTTATTTTTTGAAAAATCTCCCATCAGCTGGCCGGAGGAATCCCATAGAATAAATAGGCGATATAGTTCACGAAAATTAAAAGGTAATTACCACATAGATAATTACATAGATACCATAGATAATATCTGTGATAATCTATGTAAAGATCTGTGAGAGAATATCAACTTAATGAATGTGACGCATAAGATACATAGTGCGACATGCTATTATATTGTAGCTCCTGTATTAGATAATGAGAGTCGTGGTAGTGCGTAAACAGGCACAAAAAGCCCCAGAATGCCCTAGATCGAACTTTTGTCATCGAGATGAGTATTTATACCTTGTAACATGACAATACGAGGCTGGGTATATCACAAACAGCTAGAAGAGTCAATGTTAGCGTCTGCGAATGTAAACCTCTTTCAGTGTCATTCTGAACTTGTTTCAGAATCCCAAAACATTCGTGTCTAGGATCGAGATGCTGAAATAAATTCAGCATGACAGAAATCGGGCATAGGTTTTCGGATCCACGGTAGCGTGACATCTCTATCGCTATTGAGTATAATCTCGTACGTTTCTGCGATCTCATACGCAGAAATGGTTAATCTCAAATAGAATGAATATATGCGCAAAGAAGTAAATGATCTGATTATTCGTACGCAAGAGTAAGACCGGATGAGTGAATCAATGCGTCCAGTAACAGCGATAAAATTTACACAGTTTATCTTGCAAAATATATTTCATTTTATTTTACACTCCCCCGGGCAGAAAAGTAGAAAACAAAAATCCGGAATATAAAATCCCAGATTTCTCTCACTACTCCCCTACTCCAGCGCTATACAGAATACAGAATATTGAATATAGAATTATGAACAATACAATCGAAAATCGATTACGATAGACGGTTAACGTTTATCTTGCTCGTGCCAGCTAACTATAAGAGGAGCGGCGATAAATATTGAGGAGTAGGTTCCGAAAAATATTCCGACAATAAGAATTAAAATAAAATGTTTGATTGATGTCCCTCCGAAAAGAAGGAGTGCAGTAAGGACGATTATGGTTGTGATCGAGGTGTTTATAGATCTGGCGAGCGTTTGAGTAGTGCTCTCCTCTGCCGAGACCTCAATCCCTTGGTTGGGGTTTTTGATAAAGTTCTCTCGTAGGCGATCGTAAATAACAATAGTATCATGGACGGAGAAGCCCAATATGGTGAGGAGTGCAGTGATAAAGAGCGCGTCGACCTCCATCCAAATAAAAAAGTGGCCGAGTACGGCTACGAAGCCGGTAGTGATTACAAGATCATGGATCAGGGCAGCGACCGCCAAGAGGCCGAATTTCCAAGAACTTAAAGGTTTGGGTACTTTTCTGAAAGAGTAAGCAATGTAAGTGATAATTGCCAGGGATGCGATAATAACAGCCAGGATAGATTTGTTAGTTAAGTCTTTGCCTACAGTCGGACCGACATTATCGTAACTATTTTCAGTTATATCTGGGGCTTTGTCAGAAATTACCTGATTGATTTTATTGTGAGTTTCATTGCTTAAATCGACAGTTCTCAATGTAACACCGTTTTCGTCACCCTTTATCTGATATTGGGTTATCCCCTGATCCCTAACTGCTCCCTCGATTATTGATGATGCTTCGGGATTTGTACTTCTGTAATCGATGATCGCTCCGCCCATATAATCAATGCCGATTCTCAAACCAAAAACGGCAATAGCGACAATCGAGGCAGCTAATAAGATGCCGGAAAGCAGATACCAATATTTTCTTTTTCGAATAATTCTATACATGTAAGGATGACGAATTAATCTAATAACCAATGACTAATAACCAATCAGACGCGTAGCCATTTGGCTTTGTCGGTATGCCCAATTAACATCATAAATGTTCTCGTGGCTGTTACTGCCGTGAACAGGCTGACAATAACGCCGATTCCTAAAGTTAATGCGAACCCCCTAACGGCCCCGGAGCCGAAAATATAAAGAATTACGCAGGTTATTATCGATGATATATTCGAGTCTCTGATAGATGGCCATGCACGAGTAAATCCATCGCCGATTGAGGCTAAAATCTCCTTGCCTCCGCGAAGCTCTTCCTTAATTCTCTCGAATATCAGAACATTGGCATCGACTGCCATACCGACCGAGAGTATAAATCCTGCGATGCCGGCCAAACTCATTGTAACTGGCACGATTTTAAATATGGCGAGGGAGATCAGGGCATATATCGAGAGTGCGACAGTAGCCAGAACTCCGGAGAAACGGTAATAAAATATTATAAAAATCGAAAGAGCAATTAGTCCGACGACACCTGCCACCATGCTGTTTTTTAGGCTGTCTTGGCCGAGTGAGGCTCCTATATTCTTTTGAGCGACTAAATTCGCGGAGACCGGCAGTGCCCCCTCTTTGAGGCGGCTCGAGAGGTTCTGCGCTTCTTTCAGATCTTTCATGCCGGTGATTATCGCCTTACCGTCAGTTATCTCCGATTGAACTGTAGGCGCCGATACAATTTTATTGTCTAAAACTATAGCGATGCGTTTGTTTAAATTATCTTTCGTAAGATTGGCAAATTTTTCTCTTCCCGCATTATCAAAGGTAATAGATACCACAGGTTCCGACTGAACGTTTTGTTGAGAATTGTTGAAGGAAACATCGGTTTTGCTGGGGACCAAATTTCTCCCTGTAAGACCGCTTGCTTTCCAAAAACCGGGATAAGTGTACTCTTCGTAGAAGTCGTTAAGCTGTGCTCCATTTGTTTCGTCGCCCTCAACCATAAAAACCAGTTCATAGGTTTGCCCAATCCGGCTTATGGCTGTCCCAATGTCCTTAATTCCGGGAAGTTCGATCAATATTCTGTCGGTGCCTATGGTCTGGACTGTCGGTTCGGCAACGCCAAGCTCGTCTATTCTATTTCTTAAGACACTTTTGAGATTGTCGAGATCATTAACCCTGTTGTCGGATTGAGAAAGATCTGCTTGATATACAAGTTCGGTCCCACCTTGGAGATCAAGGCCGAGCACAGCCTTAATATTCTCACCCCAGAGAGGGCTTTTTGGAACATCAATAAAAACCGCCAAAGTGGCGATCAGGAGTATGAATGCAAATAAAAACCATAAATGCTTTCTCATTGTTTTAAGTTTACAGAAAAATATCAGCCCAGTCAACAGAACTGGTCGTGAATGTAAAAGCCTCTTTCAGTGTCATTCTGAACTTGTTTCAGAATCCCAAAACAATTGTGTCTAGGATCGAGATGCTGAAATAAATTCAGCATGACAGAAATCAGGCATAGGTTTTTACATTCACGGAACTGGCTAACGATTTTTACACTATTACCTTGAATTACGAAATATAAATTACAAACTGGTTTAAGCAACCATCAAAAATAGGTTTTGTTTAAATCTGTTTGTACTTTAAC
>Ga0156406_102_pt1 | contig 33597 bp, 31 predicted proteins | sample RifOxyA2_FD_108049 | JGI IMG/M metagenome (GOLD analysis project Ga0156406, IMG submission 108049) | Candidatus Berkelbacteria bacterium RIFOXYA2_FULL_43_10
ATTATCACGCTTGGTAATTTTTGAAATATGGCGATTGATGTTTGAATATTCCGCGACAAAATATGCGATAAAGCTGCCAACCTTGTTCTCTTTTGCTGCGATATCGACCAACTCACCCACCTCTTTTTTGCTCACCCACAAACTTTTTTGAATTTGGACAAACCCAATTCTTTTTATTGTTCTCCTGAATCGATTCCTGTTTCTTTTCATAATTTCCGGGATATCAAACGACACCAAGTGATATTTACTGTCTTCATTAATATTGGACGAAATCTTGTCCACCATTTTGATCTTAGCTTTATTTGTCAATGCTACCGAGTCCTCGACAACATCCAAATATCCGCGACGTTTTAGTTGATAAAGAGATTTGGATAATTTATTTACATTAACATTGGATGTCTGCATTTCATCGCGGACAAGATCAGTTAAGTTGCTTTGAACTATTTTATTTGCGGCATTGGCAGTAATATCTAAAAGAATATTCAACAGAGATTCAACTCCGTATAGAATAAACTCCTGAGATTTTTTTGGATTGACAACCATGTCTAGAAAAAGAATTACATTAAAATATATTAAATACAAAGATCGATGTTCGCCAGATATTGAACGATCGTTCAATATCTGGCGAATAGAAACGTTGAAACAAAGATTACGACTTCATATTTTGGCTTATAACATCTTGTCACTTTAGTATGTCACGACTTCAGTCTATCAATTAATATCATAATTGCGAATTTGGGGAGGGCGAGTTGGCGGGAGATGCGTTTTGGGTGCTGAATAAGTCGGAAAAGCCATTCGAAACCTATCATTCTAATCCATTTCGGAGCACGAGTTTGTGCGCCGGAGATGAAATCGAAAGTTCCACCGAGACCGACTCCAACCTTGGCACCAGTTTTGTGCAAATTTCTAGCCAGCCATTTTTCCTGCGCCGGAGCTCCGAAACCGACAAAAACAATATCGGCTCCACTTTTTTGTATCGCTTCAATAATTGCTTGCTCATCGGATTTCTCCGGAGTAGCAGAGATAGTTCCTGCGATTTTCAAATCATATATTTTTGTTTGCAGCTCTAGCGAAACTTTTTCTACTCCGCTTGGATCAAGTCCGAATTTATTGCCCAAAAGGAATATACTTTTTTTCTCCCTGGCGGCAATTTTGCACATCTCCCAGATAAAATCTGATCCGGAAATTCTAGCCGGGATCACTTTTTTGCTTAAAAGCGGTGTCAGAGGATAGAGCAATAATAGAATCAACCATTGGATCGAAACAAATATTTCTCGGATATATTTGATCTTCGGTTTCCAAAGCGTGGTAAGCCATAAACCCCAGATAAGACCGTATGCATCGGCAAAATTAAGATCGTATTTGGAATTGAGCACAGTTTTAAATTCAGAATCTGTTTGACATTTTACAACAAATTCGCTGTTTACAGTAGCGATAAGATGAGATTTCTCACCAATAATATAGGCACGGAATGTGTTTTTCGCTTCACTTAAACTCAACGGATCAATTTTGATATCAAGAACCTTCATAACTACACTGATTTTACACACTGATGAAACACTAATAAATAGATGCAACTACCAATGTACGTAATTTATTATAAGCTGTCATTGCGAGGTACTCCGAAGCAATCTAGATTGCCGCGCTACGTTTCACTCCGCTCGCAATGACAATCGCGCAACCGATCAGGAATGATTAGTTGCAAAAGAATCATTAACAATCTTTTTAAATTCCGTAATAAAACGATCTTTTGAAAATAATTCAGCGCGGGACCTGCATACTTCGGGTTTAAATTTATCGATTTCTGATTCGAATTGATTTACGGCATTATTTAAGGATTCGGGTGTATCATCATAAAAAAACATTCCGGTAACTCCATCAACCACCGTTTCCGTCACGCCGCCCTTCCCGTAGGCGATCACTGGCCGGCCGCAAGCCATTGCCTCTACGGGCGTTAACCCAAAGTCCTCTTCTCCCGGAAAAATCAGAGCTTTGCAATTTTGGAGAAGTTGAATTTTCTCGTTCTCGTTCCTGAATCCGAGAAACTCAATATTGGCTTTCGACATTGATTTAAGTTTATTAATCTCACTCCCCTCCCCGACTATCTTCAATTTCTTGCCGGATTGATTGAATGCTTCAACAGCAAGATCAATCTTCTTATAGGGAGAGAGACGAGAGATTATCAAATAGTAGTCAAGCGTTGGCTCTGCTGCAATATCGAGATTCTCCATATCGGTCGGTGGATATATCACCGAAGAGTTCGTACGGTAGTATTTTTTGATTCTTTTAGCAACTGTTTTCGATATCGCGATCCATTTGTCAGTTCTTTCAGATATATTGTAATCCCAAACTCGGGTACGACTAAATAAGTTTCTGATATATATTCCGAATAGACCAAAACCGATTTTGTTTTCTTCTAAATATTCGTTATACCAATCCCAAACATATCGCATCGGAGAATAGCAGTAGCAGATCTGCTTTGCTGTAGGTTTAGTAATAGCGCCGTGAGAAAAGGAATTGGAAGAAGTTATTACGATGTCATACTTTGTAAGATTGAATGATTCAATCGCGGATGGGAATTTCGAGAGCAAGAGTTTGGATCGCTTGCGAATGAAGCCGGAGTATTTTTGCAGGCATGAAGGGATGATGTTATATTCTTTTTTATCAAATACACCACGGGTTCCAGACTCATCGTACAATATCGTATATATCGGAGCGTCCGGATACATTTCATGCAAGACCTCTAAAACCTTCTCGGCACCACCGAGCTTTATTAAAAAATCGTGTACGATTGCAATTTTTGGTTTTGACTTATTCATTTTCTTTCGAGACGGAATTAAAGAATTCAATAAACTCTTCCGCACATTTCTCCCAGGAAAATTTATCAATCTGTGTTTTGCTCTTTTTTATCAAATCTCCGCGCAAGGAGCTATGGGAAAGAAGTTTGTTTATTGCTTCGGCAATATCCTCTGGTTTCCTGGGATCAAAATAAATAGCGGCGACTCCTGCTACTTCGGGTAGCGATGAGGTTTTTGAGCAAGCGACAGCAGTTCCGCAAGAAAAAGATTCAAGTATCGGGATCCCAAAACCCTCGTAGAGAGTTGGGTAAACAAAAAGATCGGCACCAGCGTAAAGATGAGGCATTTTAGAATCTTCGAGGAATCCAGCGATAATGACATTATCACGAGTTTTGGGATCCAACTTATTGATCAATTTATCAATTTCTTCATATCCGACACCGGGTTTCCCGACTAGGATCAGTTTCTGAGAAATATTATACTTGCTCACAAGGATTTCGTATGCTTTTATCAAGTTGAATATATTTTTCCTCGTTTCAAGACGGCCAACATTTAGAATATACCTTCCGATATCGCCCAAAGGATTTACAATATTTTCCGGTCGTCTGTAAAGTTTCTCGTCGTAAGATTGATAAATAATTTTGCAGGGTGAATCAATTGTATAAAACTTACAAAAATCTTTTTTAGTATTTGCGCTTAAAAATACTATGCCGGATGCTCTTTCTGCCGTTTTGAAAGTAGAGTTGAGCATTAACCTCTCATGGCTCGTATATGCTTTCGGGAAATATTTTGAGGCCAAGTCGTGTATAACGATAATTGATTTGTAGTTGCCCCTTGCTGGAAGCATATAACTCGGCTCCAGATAAATATCCGGTTTGACTTTCCCCAGAGCCCTGGGGAGAGCGATTCGATGCCAAAAATATTTTGATTTAATCTCACAAAAAGTAATATTGTCGTTTTCAATATCAACAACCGGTTTTCCGGGAAGAATTATCGTATATCGATTACTCTTATCGAATTTGGACAAGGAGATTACGAGATTAACTGTAAAATTTTCAACTCCAGTACGTTGTTTTTTTGTAAGAGCAGTTCCATTAATTGCTATATGTAGGGACATCATTTTTCCATTGAGGTTAACTTATACTCGAATAATGAATCATAACCACCACGGAACTGTGCCACAGAATATCACGGAACAATACAAGCAAGGATGACTAATCGAACTAATGGCCAATAACTAATTTCCGTGTGATTCTGTGGTGTCTTTCTGTGGTGGTAATAATACAAAATTTCAGTTTATGATTTTGCCCAAAGGACAGATTGCTTAAAAGCTTGCAAGTGATCTAGGGCTATTCCACAACCCTTGGCGGTACAAAGCTGGGGTTCTTCTGCGACTTCGCAGGGAACGCCGGTTATTTTGGTGAATAAAACATCGAGGTTTCTAAGCATTGCTCCCCCACCGGTCAATATTATTCCTTTATCCATAACGTCGGAAGCTAACTCCGGAGGAGTATTCTGAAGCACCTCCTTAACGGCATTGATAATCTCAAGCATCGGAGACTTAATCCCCTTTACCACATCGTCAGATGAAACAATCAGGCTTTCGGGAAGCCCGGAGACCGCATTTGAGCCGGATATTTCCATTCTCATCTCTTTCTTGAGCGGTATTGCCGATCCGATCTTGATTTTGATATCCTCTGCTGTTTGTTCGCCAATAATTAAGCTGTGTTTTTTTCGGATGAAGCTGGAAATCGCTTGGTCTATTTTCATTCCACCGACTCTGACGGATGATGAAGAGACAATGTCGCCAAGAGATAGAACTGCTACTTCCGAAGTGCCACCACCGATATCGATAATCATATGTCCGGATGGCGTGGCGATGGGAATACCTGCGCCAAGTGCGGCCGCAATCGGCTCTTTAATAATGTAGGCCTGCTTGGCGCCGGCGCCAATTGTGGCATCGATAACAGCGCGCTTTTCGGTTGAAGTTACTCCGGCCGGTACGGTAATCATTACTTCAGGACGAAAAAATCTGATTCGGCCCATGACTCGGTCAATAAATATCTTTATCATTGACTTGGTTATTCTAAAATTGGCGATGACACCATCTTGCAGAGGGTGGGCGGCGACGATGCTTTCCGGAGTTCGGCCGAGCATTTCCTTGGCCTCGTTGCCAATTGCCATTATTTTAGAATCGGAGGCTTGAAGGGCGACAACATTGGGTTCGTTAATAACAATCCCCTTCTTGGGGATGTAAACAATAACATTTGTTGTTCCGAGATCTATAGCAATTTTCTTTGACATATCAAATATTTGTGGACATCAGTGTGGGGTATTAGTGTTAGAATATCAAATTAACGCGTGTTGTGTAATTAATTGGTGATTTCGGGAGTTGTCATCTCGACATCGTGTGTAGTTCCACGACGAGAGATATACAAATTATTGTAATTACTTATGTATTAAATGGTAGATTTCTCGCCTCCCGCTTAGCGGGATGGATCGAAATGACAATTTCATTCTATTCCTGCTTGGGAATAATTACACATCACGAGTAAGATCAATCAATTTCCTCAATATTTGCACCGAGTTTCTGAAGTTTGCCCGCCATATCTTCATAGCCGCGCTTGATAAGTTCGGCTCCATTTATAGTTGTAGTTCCATTGGCAATAAGGCCAGCCATAACCAAAGCCGCCCCGCCACGAATATCAAGCGCATCTATCTCGGTTCCCTGAAGCGTTACCGGACCGTGCACGTAAACAATATGGGGACTTTCAACTGAAATATCGGCACCCATTTTTTTGATTTCTTCAATGTAGCCGAATCTGCTTTCAAAAATTGTCTCAAATATTCGTGTGGATCCGGTTGTTGTGGCGGAGAATACTGCATACTGAGATTGAAGGTCGGTAGGGAAGCCCGGATAAGTACGGGTATCAATATCAACAGATTTGAGACCCGAGTGCTTCTTTGTTGATAATGAATTGGCAGATACTGAAATATCAGCTCCACTGTTTTTAATACGGTTTAATACGTGTTTTAAATGCTCAGGATTGATATTGGTAACTTCTATCTCGGAATTTGTGGCCAAAGCTGCCAGAATGTAGGTGCCGGCTTCAATCCTATCGGGAATTATCCTGTGCTCGGTGCCATGAAGTTTCTCTACACCTTCGATCTCGATCTTGTGCCCGAAATAAGTCTTTATCTTTGCTCCCATATTGTTCAAGAAATCGATTAGATTTTCAATCTCCGGCTCGCATGCACCGGCATAGATCGTGGTAGTGCCGGGAGAGAGGACAGAGGCCATAATCGCATTTTCCGTAGCGGTTACGCTTAATTCATTCAGAGTGATATCTCCGGAAACCGGTTTGCCCTTAAGGGTGTAAGAGTCGCCTCCTTCAACTAATTTAATTCCAAATTGAGAAAATAAATGTAGATGAGTGTCGATAGGTCTTGCCCCTATGAGACAGCCACCTGGTTGCGCAAATTCAACTTGATGAAATCTTGAGAGCATCGGCCCCGCTAAAACTATAGAGCCGCGAAGCTGCTTAACCAGGTCATGGTCGAGCTTGGTTGTATTTATTGAGGAAGGATCGATGACGACAGTATTGCCATCAACATTGATTTTCGCACCAGCTTGTTCGATAATTTCTTCAAGTTTAATAATATCCAAAATTCTTGGCACATCATGAATTGTTGAGGGAGAGTCGGCCATTATAGAGGCGGCAATAATTTTAAGAGCGGCGTTCTTTGCGCCTGAGATTTTAACACTGCCGTGTAGATGTTCGCCGCCGATTATTTTGTATACCGACATAAAAGAAGCCTCCGACTGAAGTGAAATGTATAATATTATCAGATGAATATTGAGTATCTACTACCTAATATCCTACTCCAGATCGGCTCATTTTTCAATAGCATTTACAGATCAAACCTAAATTGATAAGATTGTCGTTGTATGGAAAGAGCCTACACGCGAACTTATCGATTTAAAAAAATTATCTTGGCGCAAAGCCTGGCTTTTTTGATAGTAGTTTTGGCTGCCGGATCACTAATATTTTACGCACAGGGTTACTCGATTAATTTCAAGAATTTCAAAATAATTAAAAATGGATTGATGGTATTAAATTGTATTGACAAGCCTGACAAAATTGAAGTTTCCGGCAAAGAGATAGAGGCAAAGTCGACTATAGTTAAGACTTTGCAGAGAGGCGAATATTATATTGTGGCATCGAAAAAAGGATGCGAAAACTGGGAGCGCAATGCCAAAATCGAACCGGAGATATTGTCAGAATTCAGTGAAATAGTTTTTTTTGTAAGTAAAGCCCAGATCTCTTCGATGACCCAAGATGAGATTAACTGGATGAATTCAACTCCCGACAGCACCTTGGCCGAAAGCCCGAAAGGCAAGCTTTCGTCGAACGGATACGAGATCTGGTTGAATGAGCGGTTGGTGACAAGATTCTCATCAAAAATTACTCAGGTAAAGTGGTATTCCAACGAGAAATATATCACTTATTTAAGCGATAAAGAAATTAGAATTATAGATAGAGATGGTTTGAACGACACATTGCTTGTTACGCTTGACGAGGCAGTAAATGTAAAATATTTATTTAGATACCAAGGAAAGGTGATTTATTTTCGAGACAATGATAAGTACTACAAGGCAAAAGTCCGATGTGATTGACTCTTGGTGCTAACGAATATCGGGGAGAGTGTTTGGAGCAGATTCAGCATCTTGATTCGAATTTGATTTTGGATTTGGATAGATTTGATCGGCGACATCTATCATCCTATATAGGCTGGTCCCAACCGGCCAGCAAGTCATAATTGTGAGAGTGGAGTCACTGCCCTGCTTGAGCACGGAAAGATTATCTGGCTTAACTGTATTTTTGCTCTTAATTTTGTAAATATAAGTTACGTTCGCGTACCTGATGTATGTTTGATCGCCAATTACAAGCTCCGACATAAGGGCGAAGATAGATTTGTAGTTTCCTTTTGCCCAAAGATAGTCGGAGCTGTGACCGGTGATAAAGACATTACCGACTTCCCCTGGCAGGGCGGTGCCGGCAAGGTGAATTGTTCCTTTTTCTAATCCAACCGATACTTTGTCCGGTATGTTCGGGACATTCCAAGAGATAGGAGCGGTAACATTGATTTTGGGGATAAATATTGTATTTTCTTCGAGCTTGGGGATGGATCCTGTGAGGACGGGGTCATCGCCGAAGTTTGATATTGTTGGCAGATCGGAGGTTTCAGAGGAGTTGTCTTGATTGCGAAAAGAATAGCCGATCTTTTGTGATATCGAAGAGAAGTTCGCAACGGTGAATATGATAACGAGCGAAGCGATAAAGATGACAGAATAAATCGCCCAAAGAGGAAAACGCACTCCCCTCTTTTTGCTAGCGAATAAATACTCTAGATCAGTTTCGGTTAGAATTTTATGTTTCATCTCTGACCTGTCCGCCACCTACGAGGTGGCGGTTGAAGGTTAATCATAAAAATATATTTATCTCTTTCGTTTCAAAAAATCATCTTTATAAACAGGCCAAGTATCGCCGATGGTGTCAACTAAGTCGAGCAAGAAGATTCCAGGATTACACCAATTAGCCACATCAACTGTCCCCTCACCATATTTTTCGCTTCTCACTTTTACAATCGTCATCTTCCCTCCCCAAGTATTAATTTGAAAATTTCAATCAACTCCAAAAAATTCTGTTTTTTTAAATTATTTGTAAATAGTCTGAGATCAATGTTGAATTTTCTTAACAGTTTTGCGAATAATTTCTAATACTTTATCCATTGTATTTTCTTCACCGCTTAGATGATCCCATAACTCCGATCCAATTAAGATCTCGTTCATGTCAAAAAACTTCTTAAATTCTATGAGATAATTAAAGAATCTTTCTTTATTATATTTAGTAGGGCTATCTGATGTGGGATCAAATGGAAACCCGATCATAAATTTAATCTCTTTTTTTCGGTGGAGTAGCATTAGGGCTGCTTTGCCATAAAGTATCTTTTGTTTTTCACCCCTACCTTCTCCGGAGTTTGGTCTTACTGATTTTAGCTCGATTGCGTCAATTTCATATTTTGATTCGAGATAGTTATCCACAGTGAAAGCTAAAGAATCGATTTCCTTATTGTTAGCTATGCAACTTAATAATGCGTTATTTTCTCTCTTCAAATCTGGCGAAACATTTCCTGACTTTAGATCTCTAATAATTTGTTCAATCCTGGCTGCTTGGGTTTGTCCCACTTTCAAAACGAAATGCCCAGTAAAACTTCTCTTGTATCCCCCAGATAGAATATGTGCAAAGTTTTCAAATCCCGAACCCAAGGAAGTATTCAGCCCATGTAGCCAACTCGCCAACGCTACAAGTTGCGGAATTCCCAATTTTAATGGTTTCAATCTATCTTTAAAACAACTTAAAAACTCAGTGTGAAACGGCGCATTTCTTATCATGGTTGTTTCGTCAGGAAATGATTCTGGGCGGCTGGCAATGATCTTCTTCGCCTCTTCCTCTATCCGAATGATTTTGTCTTGATCGAGACTCATTGTTTAACCTATATTTTTAATATGAAATATAATTTCCGAATAGGGTGACTTGTCCCTCTCTGTCCTATTTAAAACCGGTCTCTTGAATTGATTGATGATTTTCATTCCTGACCGTCTGGCAATTTCCGGGTACATGTTGTATTTGTCATTAGCCACCAAAAAAACATCATAATCACTTGATAAATACTTGCGACAATTATTCAATACATCGGATATGCCCTCGATATACGAATTTCTTGCTTCTGTGCCCTTGCCTTTGAATAAAGGGCCAATTTCCAATTGGTCTTGTCTTTTAAAGCCGAATAGGTCGTAAGCGTAAGCGTGTTGCTCGTGATAATCAATTTGTCCGACATAGGGAGGCGAGCTGAATATGCCTTTAATTTTTTGCTTTTTGAACAGTTGATAAAGTTTTTTATTTCTTCTTGATATTTCTTCCGCTATATCTACAGTTCTTGAGTCAGATGGAATTATCGCACAATGTGAATTTTTCTTTAACTCATCATACGTCTTTATTCTATCCAATGTGTCGTCGGCATATCTGTTAAACCATGACTTAATTGAAAAAATCGGTTTGCATATTTTTTTATGTTTCCAGCAATAATATGTGGTTGTTTGCGGTTCCTTGAGTGTGGCCAGATCAGAGTGAGTCGTGGCCCTACATGATCTAATTGTCCTGCTTAGTATTACAGCAAGTATTTTTTTTGTCTTAATGTTATTAATTTTTTTTATTTGATTAAATACAAAACCGATTTCATTCTTAACATTTTTAATGTACCACTTGTTTAAAAATCCATCAGACGATTGAGTATTCAATTCAATTTCGTATTTTTTCGCTAGATCGAGGTATCTCTTCAACAATTCTTTTTCTTTTTCAGCAGAATAATTTTTCTCATTAATTTCCTTGGTGGCAAATTTATATTTATATTCTGGACTTGGAAAATTATCATTATTGAATATCGTTAACTCACGAAGTAGAGTATTTTCAAACGGCATAATGTTTTTATCAGTTTCATAATTGTTAATAAGCAATTTCATCTTATTAATTTGACGCTCAACGTCATTAAAATCATAGTCTAAGAGTTTTGTTTCTGCGATCATACAGTTGAATCGAGACACATCTACCCCCACGGAATGGATACCTAATTCATTGGATTGTACCAGTGTTGTCCCGGAACCCATAAATGGATCCAGTAAGATATCGCCTTGTTTAAAGTATATATTTTTCTTAAATTTATCGACGTGACCATCAAGAAAATATTCTACCAACTGAGGAATGAACTTACCCTTGTAGGGATGAAGACGATGCACATGTTTTGTGGTCTCATATTCTTTAAACTGTTCAAAGGACAGCGCCCAGTTCAAGTCATGACCGAGTTTATCTTTCCAATATTTTTCTCGTGAACGCACATTAGTGCTGTTGTAGTAATCCATTAAGTCTATTTTGACAACTTGTGTACTGCCATTATTCCCAAATTTTCTAACTCGTCCATATTGTACAAGATAAGAAATATTTGAGGGTGTAACATTTCGGCTAAAAAATGTTCTTACAAAATCGCATGCTTGATTAATTGATAGTAGATCTTCCATATAAACATTTTACCATAAATGAACTTTTACGGTTTTATCTGTTGTGGATAAGTTCGGTATTTGTTCGTCTATTAAATTTGATAAAAGTTAAACAACGCTACCATTATAAGACTTTGCCCGCCGCAAAAGCTTGAGCTTCAGTGATTGCGGGCAGGAGTCGTGCGCGTCCCGCAGTTTGGTGCCGGCGGTCGGAATCGAACCGACATGATATTGCTATCACACGAGTTTGAGTCGTGCGCGTCTACCTGTTCCGCCACGCCGGCACAAAGTTAGTTAAAAGTGAAAAGCGTAAAGTTTAAAAGTAATCAATTGCACATGTATAAATTATCACATATGAGATAGATATTCAATTTTAATCAACTCAAACATCACCAAATAATATTGCAATATTTGCCTTTAATAAAGTATACTTAGAATAGTAAAAGGAGGTGGGTTGGACTCGTATTTTTCAAGTCAAAAAAATGCCACTTCGGATAATTTGATAAATTTGCCGCTTATTTTGTTGATTTTGGATGGATGGGGAATCGCTCCATCTTGGGGTGGAAATGCTATCACGCTCGCGAAAACGCCAAACTTTGATAGGCTCTGGAGAAGTTGTCCTTCGTCGACGATTAGAGCTTCGGATGGAGCGGTGGGGTTGCCGGAAGATGCGCCGGGAAACTCCGAAGCCGGTCATCTGAATATCGGAGCAGGAAGAGTGGTACACCAAGATTTTCCGATGATAAATCGCGAGATTGAGAGCGGAAAATTTTATGAAAACTCGGCGATGAAACAGGTGCTTCTCCATGCGCAAAAAAATCAGAGCGCCGTAAACCTTGTTGGATTGTTGTCGAAAACCGGTACTCACAGCCACATCGATCATCTCTTTGCCTTACTTAACTATTTTAAAAAATCGAATTTCAACAATGTTTTTATTCATTTGTTTTCTGATGGTAGAGATTCCGATCCTATGAGTGGCATAGAGTATATATCTGAAGTGGAAGAAGAGATTAAAAAAATTGGTGTAGGCAGGGTTGCTTCAGTAATGGGCAGATACTATGGTATGGATAGAGACAACCGTTGGGGCAGGACGGCAAGGGCGTATAATGCGATGATTTTGGGGGAAGCAGAGAAGTGCGAAAAAGCGATAGACGTATTCAGCCAATCTTATCGCAGGGGGATTACCGATGAGTTTATCGAACCAAGAGTTATTGTCGACAAGGAAAATCAGATCTCAACAATCAAAAACGACGACTCAATCATCTTTTTTAACTTTAGGGCCGATAGAATCAGGCAGTTAGTAAAAGCATTGGTCGGACAGAATATCAAAGGTTTCGAAGATAAAAAGAACTTATCTGATTTATTTGTTGCCACTTTTGCGACTTACGAGGAGATGGGAAGCGAAAATATTGCACGAATTTTTGAACCGGATAAAGTTCGGTCTCCCCTCGCAAAAATTATATCTGAAAATAATTTGAGACAATACCATATCGCTGAAACAGAAAAATATCCGCATGTGACATATTTTATAAACGGAGGGCGAACAAAGCCATTTCCCGGAGAAGATTGGGAGATGGTTCCATCGCCGAAAGTGAGGACTTACGATTTGTCCCCAAAGATGAGCGCAAAAGGAATCACCGATAGGTTGATATTAAAGATAAACAGAAGGTCATACCATGTCTATGTCGTTAATTTTGCTAACGCAGATATGGTTGGCCACACAGGAAATCTTGAGTCCGTGATTCAGGCGGTTTCCTTCGTCGACCTTTGTTTGGGGAGAATATGCGATGCGGTGATAAAGAACAGTGCTACTCTGATGATATGCGCTGATCATGGAAATGCCGAGCAGATGGTTAACCCGGCCACTTCCGATGCGGATACTGAGCACACCACGAATCCAGTACCATTTATGATTATGAAAAATGCAGAGGAAAAGAAGCTTATTCTCAACCCAAGTGGAAAACTTGCCGATATCGCTCCGACGATGCTGGGGCTTATAGGAGCGGAAAAGCCAATAGAAATGGATGGTGTATGTTTGATCAAAGAGTAGAAGATGATTAAAAAATTATCATTGATCATATTAAACGGTTGGGGGCTTTCTTCGAGCTGGGGAGGAAATGCAATAGCGGCGGCCAACCCGGGCAACTTTTTGAAGTTCTGGGGACAGGGCTTGTGCATGATAATTAAACCAGCTCAAAAAAAAGCTGGCTTGTATGCGGATGAAGACGGAATCACCCTGTCGGAAATATATGTGGGCAGGGAGGTAAAAAGGATAAAGGAAATTGTCGATGATGTTGTGGGCAGAAGAGAGCTTGGCGAATGTCTAGAGCTTAAAAAATCTATAGAAAATTGTAAGACAAATACTTCGTCGCTTAATCTTGTTACAACCATTGCGGAAAACGATGAATATTCCGATCCGGACAACATAAAGATCCTACTCGAAATATTGAAAGTCGAGCGGATAAGAAATATCAACATCCATCTGATTTTAGAGGGCGAGACAGGAGCGGTATCTAGGAAAGTGGAAACGCTTGCAAATAGTATAAACGATTTTGAGGAGGCGCAGATATCTTCGATTCAGGGGAATCATTATTTGAGTGAGATCGGAAGTAAGAACTTTCAGAGATCGTACTCGTCCATAGTATTGGGAACCGGCGAGAAGGCGCTTGACGCGATATCAGTTCTTTCCAAAAACAAAAACTTGCCAAAACTTGATGATTTGGAGCCTCACATCATATGCAGCGGGAATCAGGCGATCGGAAAAATATTTGATTTCGATTCCGTTCTCTCTCTGGATTATAAAAGGAGTAACTTAAATAATTTTATTAGATACTTAAGCGCTTTCGAGGTCGGAAGCAAATCTTACAAACCGATGGGGATTAAAATATCAACTTTAACCGATTATTATTACGGTGCCGGCCCGAAAGATATTGGTATAATTATCGATAGAGATCAAATAAATAATAGCGTTTTATCATTAGCGGAAGATGCAGGGTTGAAGAACGTCGAGATTTTTGGAAGCAAAAATTCTTGGAAACATTATTACTTAAGTGGATTTAAGAAGAAAAATCAAAGTAGCGGGAGCTGTATCGTGGTGGCAAACGATGGATCTGAAAAAACATACGACGCAAAAAGGTGGTTGAATACATACCGTGATACAGTAGGCGATAATATCAATATAATAACAAGCTATCTGTCGGCTAGCGACTTCTCGGCAAGGACAGGAAGCATCAAGGAGGATATTGAATCAATAAAAGTTGTCGATAAATTATTGGGAGAAATGGTTGAGATCAACTTTCAAAATAATTATCAGACAATAATTTTAGCTGATGAAAGCGGGTTAGAGAGCGCGGGCATTAATAGCAATCCTCTGCCTTTTATCTATCTAAAAGATAGTGAGAGTTTAAATAATGATGATTCATTAATCCAGCGAAAGATCACGATAGAGGGTCTCTTGAGAGCAAAAAGCTCGACATATGATATTGCGCCGACAATTTGCAAAATAATGGATATTACGAAGCCTGATGAGATGACCGGGGAGTCGTTAATTTAATAATGCGAGGATAAAATGAAGACAACGGTGGAAATTTCAGCTAGACACATCCATTTGACTCGGGAGGACTTTAAAACTCTTTTTGGGTGTGAGGAGCCGACGATCAGAAATAAATTGAGTTTGGATTATGAGTATGCCGCAAACGAAACGGTAGAGGTGGTAGGTCCGGAGGGGAGATTGCTTGACGTTAGAGTTATCGGTCCGCTACGAGAGAAATCGCAGTTCGAATTAAGTATGAGTCACGCAAGGGTTTTGGGGATAGATCCGCCGATCAAAGTCTCCGGTGAAAGTGGCGGAGCAAAAATAAAAGTTGTAGGTCCTGTTGGTGAAATATTGAAAAACATTGCAATTGTACCCAAGAGACATTGGCACGTATCAACAAATTTGGCTAAGAAGTTAAGGGTAAAAACTGGCCAAAATGTGGCGGTACAAATTAAAAGCAAAAGATCAACAATATATTACGATATTGTTACAAGAGTCGATGATGATTTTGAAAACCATGTCCATCTGGATACGGATGAAGGAAATGCGGCTGGTATCGAAAAGAACACAAGCGCAGAGCTAATTATTTGAAAGGTTCTATGATATTGATATGGAACGCAGGTTCATCATCGTTAAAAGCCAAGCTCTACGATGTGAAAGCAAAGAGGTTAGTTTTGATAAAATCTGCAAGTGTTGCAAGAATCGGTGAAAGCGAGACTAAAAACCACGCTAACGCATCTTTACAAATAATTAACGAGGAAAAGCTCGAGGGATACGATATTAAAACTGTAGCATACCGTGTAGTACATTCCGGAGGCGAGCTTAAGGATGGAGCGGAAGCGAGCGATAAAATCATCAAGCAGCTAAAAGTGGTTTCCTCCCTCGCCCCCCTACACAATCCGCCGGCGATCGAAAATATTGAAGTTTCTAAAAAGGTATTCTTAAAGCAGCGACATAAACTATTTTTCGATACATCTTTTTTCAAAGATTTACCAGCAGAAGCCATAACTTATCCCCTACCGCTAGAGATTGCAGATAGAGAGAAAATAAAGAAATTTGGGTTTCATGGGATATCCCACGCATATGCTTTGGAAGAATCGGGAGCTAAAAGTCGAGACCGGGTGATATCGATTCATTTGGGAGCCGGCTGCTCCGTATGTGCTATTGTCAACAAAAAGCCGCTAGATACTTCTATGGGATTAACCCCTTCCGGCGGGTTGATTATGCAATCTAGAACTGGAGATATCGATCCGGGAATAGTTTTTTATCTGATACGAAAGTTGGGGGCGGAAAAAACGGAAAAAATAATCAATAATGAATCCGGTTTAGCCGGGCTCACCGGGACATCGGGGAATATGTACGATGTACTATATCTCGCCGGGCAAAAGATTGAAGATTCAAATTATTTGCCATCATTGAGTCTCAAGAAGGATGAGACGAGTACGGCCGATGCATTATTGGCTTTGAAAATGTATACAAATTCGATTAAAAGATATATAGGCGGATATGCAACGTTAATGCAAGGAGTTGACATGGTAATTTTCACAGGAAAGATTGGGGCCGGTTCCAGCGTTATAAGAGATATGGTGATGGAAGGATTGGAATTTTTAAAAATCAAAAGGGTCGTAAAGGTTGAGCCGGATGAAGAGAAAGCGATAGCCAGATTCTTGATTTAAAATCAAAGTAGAATCTGGCTCTTTAACGAAAGTACGGGTATTACACACTCGGTAGCCGTCCCAAGGTAACGAAGCCCGGGTCGTTGAACCTTTGACATAGTAGGACATAACGGGCATCGTAACCGACAAACGGTTAACTATATCAATATCAATGTTAATCAGCGGATATGACCAGTGGTAGTGTTCTTCGTTATCATATATAATCATTAAGTATGCAAAAAAATGTCCAAAAATTATACTCCGGAAACGAAGTGATCGTTTTGGCGGCCATAGAAGCCGGAGCCGAGGCTATGTTTGGGTATCCGATAACACCTTCCTCGGAGATTTTGCAGGGTTGGATAGAGTCCGCGAGCAGTAACAGAAATCTACAATTTTTACAAACTGAAGATGAAACATCTGCCGGTTTTGCGACCATAGGGTCAATACTGGGCGGGAAGAAAGCCTTTACGGCTACCGCCGGTCCGGGTCATGTGCTAATGCAAGACCCGCTTTCAATGGCGGAGAATTTGAGAATTCCTTTTGTCGCGATTGTTATGCAACGTGGGGGTCCGTCGACCGGTACCGTCAATTATTCACAGCAAGAAGTAAATTTAGCCGCGTTCGGCGGCAACGGCGATGGACTTAGAGTCGTATACTCGGCTTCATCAATTGATGAATTATACTCATTGACAATTAAAACTTTTAATACAGCTTGGAGATACAAATTCCCATCAATTCTTCTTGGTGACGGATACTTAGCGAAAATGAAAACTAAATTTTCGCCGTCAAAATCCATTCGTCCGATAAAATCAACTGAAATGCTTGAAGGAAAGAAAAACCCCACATATCTTCGTAACTGTTTTAGTTCGGAGGAGGAATTCGGAGCCGAGCTTGATAAAAATATTGCTGATTGGAATCGCTTAAGATCACAAATCGCCGAATCGGAAGTTTACAAAATAAATGACGCATCTGAAATTATAATCGCCCACGGGCTGGTAGCACAAGCGTCGAAAGAAGCAGTTGAGATTATGCGAAATAATAGAAGAAAAATAGGATTGTTTAAGCCGATAACATTGAACCCGATTGATTCACGAACTCTTAATAAAGTATCAAGCGGAAAGAAAAAGATTTACATTGTTGAGTCGTCGAGGAACCAGCTTTCACATATAATAAAATACGAACTTGATAAATTTTGTGGTGAAATCGTTGAGATATCAAAACCGGCACAAGGCTTCACGGCAAAAGAGATAGTAAACAAAATAGAGAAAGATTGAACCCCACCGTCATATATGACACAAGTCACAAGTCCAACGGTTACGATGCCCGTTATTTCATAAATCATCAATAATCAATCATCAATAATCAGTTAAGCTACAATATTCAATATTCAAATGCCAATATATACAAATGATGTCTTATCTGGTTATTTGCAAATTGGTTATTAACTGGTGATTGTATCTTGGTTATTGAGTATTGATAACACGGGCTTCGTTACCGATAAACGATTAACGAGATATGTTGCATATGATTGAGACAATGCCAAAATGTTGGAATCAGAAAACAAAACCGCACTTTTTCTGTCCTGGGTGTGGCCATGCTATTATTCTCAAGCAATTGGGGTTTGTTATTGATGATTTGAAGTTGGAACAAGAGGTTAAATTCTTTATAGACATCGGATGTTCTCTTTTAGCATGGAATTTCTATAATTTTGATACTGTCCAGACGCATCACGGGAGGACCACACCGACAGCTGTTGGATATAAAATGGCGAAACCAAAAAAAGTAGTAATTGGTTACATGGGAGACGGCGGCGGATACGCCATAGGACTGCAATCTGTACTTCATGCTGCTTTCCGAAACGATCCGGTAACTATCATTTTGGTTAATAATGAAAATTATGCCATGACCGGTGGTCAAATGGCACCGACGACGATGCCGAATGAAATTACGACCACAACTCCAACGGGGAAAGAAGTTAAATTCGGTCCTGGGATGCATGGGCCGGAGCTAATCAGAAATATTGCATCCGACAAGGCCTACATCGCAAGAACATCAATGTCCGCACCGGAAGCGGTTAAAATAGCGATCAAGAAGGCAATTAAAACTCAAATTGAGAATAATGCATTTTCATTTTTAGAGATTTTATCGATCTGCCCCACAAACTGGAAAACTGACGCAGAAGGATCGTTTGAGAGATTAAAGATGGCGGAGAGTTATTACCATATTGGCGAAATACCGCCACAGAAATCATCACAGAAATGATTTAGTAATGAAAATGGATATATAAAAATGATACATGAAACTACAATAATATTATTTGCGGGTGAGGGCGGACAAGGCGTACAGACCATTGCGGAGGTCACAGCCGCGCTTGCGATAGGCAAAGGATATAACGCAACATATATCCCCTATTTTGGTGTAGAGCAACGAGGAGCATCCTCTATCGCTTATGTAATTATCTCCAAAGGGACTATTTATTATCCGAGATTTGACGATGCCGACATAATCGTCGTAATGCGTGAAAGGGCGCTTAAGGACATCAAAAGATTTATTACCCCGAATACAGATGTAATTTTCGATAGCTCCACAATAGAGGCAAAAGATATCCACAAAATCGCGACCAAAACGATAGGATTCCCCGGGAGCAAATACGCGCTAACAAAATTCGGAGCAAAATCATACAACTTGCTGGTTCTGGGAGTGATAGGGAACTATTTGGGATTCGATAAAACTGAACTCTGGGAAAATGTTTTTGAAAAGCTCAAGAGTAAATTCAAAAGCAAAGAGATCGAAGAGAAAAACAAGCTGGCGCTGGAGTTTGGGGCGAAGATAGTACTTGAGAAGGGAGAATATTCAAAGGCTGAATTCAAAGCAGATCTTGGCGATAAGCTTTATAGAAACAAAGAAAGGGAAGGGATTATCAAACCAAGTTTATGCAAGGGTTGTCTAATATGCGTCGAAAAATGCCCGGTTGGAGCACTTTCGAAAGGAAGTGAGGTCGGATTTTTCGGGGCAAATATACCCGATCTTAATATAGAAAAATGCATCACTTGCGGAATATGCAAGCGCTTTTGTCCCGACGGAGCGGTAGCCGTTGAAAAGAGATAACTACTTGAACAAGATTACTCTGATTTTTTGCCAATATAGAACTATTACTAATATCAATCCTACATTGACGGCGGGGTAGATTATTAAGTTCTCGAACCATTTACCGGTGACGATTCTTACGCTCTCAAAAGGTTTCGGCGGAATACCGATCATTTTTTTCATTGGAAAGAATAGCGGTATCCCCTCCTCTGTAAACATATCAGCGACAAGATGACTCCCATAAGAGACAAAAAACACTAAGAATAAAACATTGGCATCAATCAACCAATAATCAGGAAAAATTCTGGTTAAACCGAGAACGGCGAAGTTGAATAATGCCAAACCTAAAAGCGAGTGCGTGATATTTCTATGTTTAAAAAACGGATCAACTACTTTGCCTGCAGTTTTGCCAAAAGGCAACGATTCCCAAATCAGTGAAGCCGAGCGATCTATATCAGGGAGAAGCGAACCGAAGTATGATATCGCAAGGGATGCGAATAATGTAGACGGGGAGTAACTATTTTGCGCGTATGCTGCGCACGCAAGCGTTCCGGAAGCAATACCAAGAGTTCTATGGGTTTTTCCTGTCATGATTTAATGAAAGTTTTTAGACTCATCTCAATCACCGACTTTGCTTTGTCGAAGTCAATATCGGTATCCTTGGGAGTGGATATCGAATATTGAATAAATATTTCATCGGAATATTCCAGATTGAGTATTTGATTCAAAGAGTTCGCGGATTCCTCGAAATAGCCGGTGGTCTCGTATGCGACTCCTTTGATATTTATCACATCTTTTAAGGTGCTATAGCCTTTGGGCTTTGATGCAATGATGCAATAGTTCGGCTTCGAGTCTGCACTTACGATTATTGATCCAGAGTCGTAAGTTATTTTTGCACACCCCGCTTTGTTGCTCTCGCTTTTAATTTCATTTCCCGCGGTATCGAAGTACGAAAGCGACGCGTTCGAAGGATATTTTATGGAATATTTGTAAGTAGAATTTTCGTATTTACTCCAGTTCGTGGAGTTTTCCAGACTGTCCGATGCAGCGGAAGTATCGCGCGTGCTGGCGCCATCGTTGAGTATGCCCTCGTTGCTTCCGGTAATAAGATTTTGATAATACTGCGCACCGTAGTAAATACCCACTAAACAAACGATCCCGATCAAAGACCCGATTAAAAGCGAAATTGACTTAGGCATCTTGGCCCTCCTTCAGTTTCCTCTTCTCCTCATACATCTTGGCGTCAGCCTCGGATTTTAATAAGTTGAAATTAATAGCATGTTCTTTGTCCGCGACGGCAAAGCCTATGCTTACACTTACGTCTTGCTCATAAACTTGATCGCTAGCAGGAACGCGTGCGGTAAACGATGCTTCATGTAATCTTGCGACGATATCATCTTTTGCATCTTTCATGCCCGGTTGATCGCAAACGACAAATATGCCGAATTCGTCGCCTCTGGACATTCTCGCAACGAAACTATTCTCAAAGCTGGATGCCGCGCTTTTTAGTGCTTCAGCAACGCACGCTATTGCTTGGTCGCCGGCATCGTGTCCGCCGCCAAAGTGATCGTTAATAATCTTTAGATCATTGACATCAATGATGCCAAATATCACAATTTGATCATCTCTCATCCGAGAGAGCATAGCAATGTAGGAATCTTTTACATGCTCGTAATTTTGGAGTCCGGTAAGAGTATCATATTTGTTAAATCTAGCTCGCTCCAATGCTTTAAGGGCGCGTTCAACAGTAATGCCTATAGCTCCGTTAAGTATTTGCACAAGCTTATCTCTATACAAATCATTAAAAACTTCGTCTTTATGGTCCCTATCAATTCTTAGATTGCATTCTTGATGAGCAAGCTCAAATTCTCTCCAGTTAACGACACCATCACCAGATTCCAATCTTTCGTTGATGATGACTACTGGTTCGATATAATAAGATTCATCTATTTTCGTTTCAGATGCCTCAATTGGGGTTGGTATTTCATTCATAATCTAATTCACTCGTCGGAGAGGCGGAATTTGTATGACGAGATAATTAATGCTACTACTATCCATCCTACCACAATTAAGATATTTTGTGGATTGTCGAAAGGCGAAAGCGACTCTAGAGCCACTCCCCTTATCATACGAAGAAGCGGAGCAAGAGGTAAGTATTTTACAAACATATAGAGCCAGGACGGAAGAAGGTCTATCGGAAAAAATACCCCGGCCAAAAACATCATCGGAATCGTAATGGCTGTTGTCATCCCTTGGGCGGCATCCGTGCTTTTGGCAAAGCTCGCGATAGCGAAACCGATAAGTTGAAAGAGAACTGCTCCGATCATAGAAAGCAATACTAGTATCGGGATACTTCCGTTGATGTGCGCGTTGAAGAAGTATATTCCAATAGAGAGTATCAAGACGATTTGGATCACATTTACAATTAGTCTAGAGAGAACTTCTGCTGTTATGAACATCCAAGGCTTTAGCGGAGTGGTTGTAATTCTTTTTAGTATTTTATCTTCCCTGTACCTACTCATGCTTACCGATATTCCTATCACCGAAGAGTTCATAAGAGCTAGGCCCAGGATGCCGACAAGCACAAAGTCGAAATAGTTTAGCTCTTTATCGCTGATTTTTTCTTGAACAACGGAAAATATCTGTTTGGTATTACTAATTTTATAATTTAGTGCGGTAGAGTACTGATCGAGAAAACCCACAATTACCGCGTTTGTTGTAGCGTTTCCGGGATCATATATAATTTTGAGTTCGGTGCTTGAATCTGCGAATTGTTGCCCGTATCCCTTTGGCACAACTATGCCGGCGGATATTTTGCTGTTTTTAACTGCACTTTTAATATCATCTACGGATGAGTAGGTATCATTTATTTTGAAAAGGCCGGATTGATCCATCGTGGAGCGCAAGGATTGCGATATTTCGTTGTTAGCATTGTCTAAATAGGCGACATTACCGGCAGATGAAGAGTTTCCGAAAAAGAAGCCGAAAATAAATGTAAACATCAAAGGAAACATCAATGCCCAAAAAAACGATTGGCGATTTCTGAAGATCATTTTGACATCTGCTATGAAAAGTTTTAGAAACATAAGCCAAAAGCTCCTTAACAAACTGATTGTCAAATCCGAAGCACGAAATACGAAACAAATTCTAAATTATAAATCTTAATGTTATAAACTTTTGTTTAGAATTTATTATTTTGATCATTCGATATTGTTTCGACATTCGATATTTGGATTTCGAATTTATTTAGGTCAATTAGGTTAATTAGTGTAATTAGAATAATTAATTTTCATCCCCTATCGTCTTCCCTGTGAGCTCGATAAAGACATCTTCTAGCGTTGCCTTCCCTATCGTATAATAATTCGGCTTGATGCTTCTAACAAAGTCAACTGCTTCGTCGAGTTTGGATTTATTCTTGATCTTCAGAATATATTGATTTTTCTTACCGATAACGTTTTCTACCATTCCGTATTTTGTAAGTTTTTTGATATTGCTTCCGTCGTGCTTGGAGGATACGAAGGATATTTTGAAGGGATACTCCGCCATCTCAATCAATTTGTTTGTTTCGTCAAGCGCCAGAATCTTCCCTTTGTCCATTATCCCGATTCTATCGCAAAGAATCTCCGCTTCTTCCATGTAGTGAGTGGTAAGAATTATTGTTTTGCCTTTGAGTTTAATATTCTCGATTATTTTCCAGAGATTTCTCCTTGCAAGTGGATCAAGACCAGTTGTTGGCTCGTCAAGAAATACAATCTCGGGATCATTAACGAGGGCAGCGACGATAGAAAAACGTTGCCTCTGGCCACCAGAGAGTTTACCGACATATGATTTGGCCTTATCTTTAAGATCGACTAAACTTAAGAGTCGATATGGATCGATACACTTTGAGTAAAGAGAGCAAAAAAGCTCAATGATTTCTTTCAATGTAAGAAATTGGTAGTAGGCGGTAGATTGTAGCTGGACGCCTATTTTGGTTTTAACAAAATTCACATTGTGTTTAATATCTTTGCCGAGAATTTTAATATCACCAGATGTCGGTTTCCGCAGTCCCTCAATCATCTCAAGCGTAGTTGATTTTCCAGCACCGTTTTCACCAAGAAGACCGAATATCTCACCGCTTTCGACATAAAAGGATATATCATCAACGGCCTTAAGCTTGCCGTAGGTTTTGGAGAGATTTTTGATTTCAATAACTTTTTTAACCACCAATATATTTAATCATCAAAGCAGAGAATTATCAAGGATAAAACCAAAAGCGACCCGGATGAGTCGCTTTTGATGAAATGTTTTAATCTACCCATTCAACGTTAGGAAATTGATGCTTGGTCGCTATAAGAATAAAGTCTATGAGCCACCAAATTCCCATTCCGCCCCAAGTGATAAGTTTCAAAATCCCTAAGCCGATTTGCCCCATCATAAACCTGTCTACTCCCAACGACCCAAAGAAGAACGACAGTACCAAGGTTAGCATCCAGTTAAGCTTCCTTGTGCCTCCGCTAGCCGTTGCCGCAGGTGCCGGAGCAGCTTCGTGCGCAGCCGTTGCCGCAGGTGTTGTTTCTTCTGCCATCAAACCTCCCTATTTATTATTTAACAAATATATTATATCAAAAATTAGCAATTTGTATAAATCTGGCGCAACGCTAAGTGTGGTGGACCCGACAAGGATTGAACTTGCGACCTCCTCGATGCCATCGAGGCGCTCTACCAACTAAGCTACGGGCCCATATATTAAGGATAGAGAATTTTAGTATAAGAATCAATAATAATCAATTATACTGATTTTCATACTATTCGCATACAGTACGTACGTACTATAAACGAATAGTAAAGGTATTTAATAATAGACATATAATATTGGCTTTCTTAGTTTTTGCCATTCAGTCCGATTAAGCTTTGGATATTACATTAACAATGATTGTGTCAGTAATATATTCATCGTTTGAAAAACGACGAACCGACCCGTAAGCGTCTACGGGTCGGCCGGCTCGGCATCATTCTCGGGATGCGCATCGATCACTGTATAGGGGTTGTCGTGGCAGACCGGGCACTCTCCATCCTCTTCGACGGTGGATTCGCACTCCGGACACACGCGCATCGCCGGGCGGGATGTGGGAATGATGTCATCTAGAACTTCCTCGGCAACATCGAGGTCGCCTTCATCCACGTACTCACACCAAGTCACGCTGTATGAGTCCGAGTTTGCCTCGATGACGTCTTTGCGGATGAGCGTTCTTCCGTCGTGTCGTAAGATGCCGTTGAATGCTCTCACCGCTAAACCGAGAGCATTCGACATATCACCCACTTTAGCGTAAACGGAGATCACGCCACCCCAATGATGCGGACAGGACACCTCGGCACGCCGACGTTTCGCGCCGTGGCTTGTGTGTGATCGACCGCGCGTTCTGCCTACGTTTGTCGTTGCGCTCTGTGACACGGTCATCACCTCCACCTCTATTATTATCACAATGAGTGGTGTCTGTCAATATTTGATACGGATAGATAAAAATGGTAATCTATAACTATATAATTATGGAAAAATACAATTTCAAAAAGCTAGAAGACAAATGGCAAAAGAAGTGGGAACGATCAAGCTACGGGAAAGCCGTTGATTTTGACAATAAGCCAAAACACTACAATTTAGTAGAATTTCCATACCCTTCCGGTGCCGGGCTCCATGTCGGCCACTGTATGGGCTATGGGGCCTCCGACGCTTTCTCACGGATGAAGCGGATGCAGGGGTTTAATGTTATGTATCCGATGGGATGGGACGCTTTTGGGTTGCCAACCGAGAATTATGCCATAAAAACAGGCCGCAAGCCGAAAGATGTGACGGCGGAAAACATCAAAGTGTTCAAAAAGCAGATGAAGCGCCTCGCCTACTCCTTCGACTGGGATAGGGAAATTGACACCACAGATCCAGAATACTATAAATGGACGCAGTGGATATTTTTGCAATTTTACAAGCACGCCGTTGTTGAAGGTAAGCTGATCGAGGTTGAAGATGATGATCAAATAACCCCGCGACTCGCCTATCAAGCGGAGATGCCGATAAACTGGTGCCCATCATGCAAAATTGGCCTCGCAAATGAAGAGGTTATTGCAGGGAAATGCGAACGATGCGGTGCAGGAACAGAACGGAAGATGCAGAAACAGTGGATGCTTAGGATCACCGAATATGCAGATAGATTGATAGACGATCTTAAAACGGTCGATTACCTTCCCCAGATAGCCACGCAACAGATAAACTGGATCGGGCGCTCGGAAGGAGCTGAAATAGATTTCAGAATACAGAATACAGAATACAGTTTAAAAGTTTTCACAACGAGGGCGGATACGCTTTATGGCGCAACATTTATGGTAGTAGCACCGGAACATATCATTATTCCGAATCTTGAATCACGAATTAGGAATTATGAAGAGGTAAAAGAATATATTAATAACGCGAAAAAGAAGTCTGATCTGGAGAGAACGGATCTTGCAAAGGAGAAGACGGGCGTTGAAATTAAAGGCGTTAAGGCGATAAATCCCATTAATGGCGCTGAAATACCGATATTTATCGCTGACTATATCCTTGCATCATATGGCACCGGAGCGATAATGGCAGTACCCGCCCACGACGAACGAGATTACGAATTCGCAAAGAAATACGATATTCCGATCATGGAAGTGATAATCCCAACCGTCACAGATAAGCACGATCCGCCGAAAGAAGGTGTTGAGACAATATTCAGGAATGCAATTCAAGCGATTGTGATCAACCGAAAAAGCAATAAAGTCCTTATGCTTAAGTGGAAAAAGTTCCCATGGACTACATTCGTTACTGGAGGAATTGATGGGAAAGAGGATAAAATTACAGCAGCAAAAAGAGAAGTTCTCGAGGAGACAGGCTATAAAGGCATAAATTTTATCAAATACTTGGGTGGACCCGTTGAATCTAATTTTTACGCGAATCATAAAGGAGTGAATAGAAAAGCTCATTTCTGGGGGATGGTATTCGAAATTGAAAACAATGATAAAGATGAAATTTCTGATGAAGAGAAAGAGATACATGACGTAGAGTGGATGACTTGGGAAGAAATTGAAAAAGATAAGAATATTAAATGCGCGGAATACGAAATATGGCTGGAGAGGCTTAAGAATGATAATCAATTATTTACGGATTGCGGTGTTCTTATTAATTCAGGTGAATTCGATGGAATGAGTTCAAAAGAGGCCGAAAATGCAATTATCAAAAAGTTGGAGAAGGACAATGCTGGCAAATCGACAGTAAATTACAAACTTCGGGATTGGATATTTTCACGTCAGCACTATTGGGGTGAACCGATACCGATAATTCATTGTGAAAAATGTGGGACGTTGCCTATTGATGAGAAAGAATTGCCCGTGATACTGCCTGATGTTGAAGATTATCAACCGACCAATACGGGTGAATCGCCACTATCCAATATCGATAGCTGGGTAAATATAAAGTGCCCTAAATGTGGCGAGGACGCCAAACGAGAGACCGACACTATGCCGAACTGGGCGGGATCGAGCTGGTACTATGCCGCGTATATCACACGCGGAAATTCGAAATCCGAATATCGAAATCCGAAAGAAGATGAAAATTTATTCAGTAAATATAAAAAAGAACTTAAGTATTGGCTTCCGGTTGATTTGTACAACGGCGGGATGGAGCATACTACCCTACACCTTCTTTATTCTCGGTTCTGGCATAAATTCTTATACGATCTCGGTTGTTTTACGACGCCAGAGCCATATAAAAAACGAATTGCGCACGGGATTATTTTGGGCGCGGACAATAGAAAAATGAGCAAATCTTTCGGCAATGTAATTAATCCCGACGAGATTATTGATAAATACGGCGCGGACACTCTGCGAGCCTACATAATGTTTATCGGCCCATACGACCAAGAGTCGGCTTGGAATATGAATGGGGTTTCGGGGGTATATCGTTTTATCGCAAAAGTATGGGCGAATATCGGCAAAGCAAAAGAAAATGTTGATGACGAGCTGGGACGAGCTCTGCATAAGACCATTAAGGGGGTAAGTGATGACATCGAATGCTATTCGATGAATACTTACATCGCGAAACTAATGGAGTTTAATAATTTAATGACTCAAAAGGATGCAATAAATTATGAAACACTCAAGATTTATGCAAAACTTTTGTCACCCGCCATACCACATCTTTCAGAAGAATTATGGGAAATTGTCGGAGAGAAAGGATCAATTTTTGAATCAAACTGGCCGGATTTCGATCAGAAATTGATAGAAGAGGAAGATCTTGTGATAGTAATTCAAATAAACGGTAAAGTACGGGATAGATTAACGGTTAAAAGTGATATTTCAAACGCAGAACTTAAGACACTCGCGTTAAACTCCGATACCATACAACACTGGCTTTGTGGCTCTAAACCAAAAAAGATTATCGTAGTTCCCAAAAAGCTTGTGAGTATCGTAATTTGACGAAAGTAAGGATAACGTTCCGATGCATTGGGTCGGAATCACGACTGAAACGTCGGTAAATCAAACTAATGACCGCGCGTGATGTGTAATTAATCAGTAACTTCTATAGTGGTCATCTCGACATCGTGTCTGGTTCCACGACTTAAGATATACAAATTATTGTAATTCATCATATGCTAAATGGTAGATTTCTCGCCTCCCACTTCGGCTAATCGCTTCGCGGGATGGCTCGAAATGACAATTTTATTCTATTTTTACTCGAGAATAATTGCGGATCACGCGTTAAGAATCGATAAAGAATGTTAAGCGATCAAAAACCGGTTGATGAATGAGCTCAAATGTGTTAAGATAATTAAGAGCCTGTCTAACAACTACATCTGATAGTCATAAACGGCATATTTCGGCTGCAAAACACGAACTGCTCGTCAAGGTAGCTTTAGCTATCTTTCCTCACACTTCGCGCTTTTCGCTCGAAATCTACTCGTTTCTTTCTTCTGGAGCAGTTATTAGACAGGCCCCAAGAGATTAAATAGTCAAGGAATATATGGCAGAACCAAAAAAACGGAATAACAAATCTCGGAGGGGCACAAGAAGAAGAAACATCAAAGAAGTACTACCGAAGGTAATCTATTGTTCAAATTGTCACGAGGCAACCCTTCCGCATAAAGTCTGTAAGAATTGCGGTTATTACGGTGGAAAACTTATAATCGAGAAGCCCGAGAAAGTATCCGAGGATTTAGAAGGGGGAAAAGAAGACGTAAAAATTAAGAAGAAGTAATATGAACAGGCATTTATCAAGAATTGTTGCAATGCAGACCCTTTACGAATACGATTTCAGGGCCAATTCAGATCTTTCTGAAATACTTTGCAGAAATATCTCGGAGTACGAGAACAAAGTTGATGAAGAGTACGTGAGATCATTGGTTAACGGGACACTCAAAGATATAGATAGGTTCGATAAATTAATCGGAAAATCTGCTCCTGAGTGGCCAATAGATCAGATATCGGTGATAGACAAAAATATACTACGATTGGCGGCATACGAACTTACAACCACAAATGATATCCCGGCAAAGGTGGTAATAAATGAGGCGATAGAGCTTGGCAAGCAGTTTGGTGGCGACAACTCATCGAAATTTATAAACGGCGTATTGGGAACAATAATGGACGGCTTAGACGAGGCGAAGGAAGATGATAAGTGAAGACTATAAGAAATTCGAGAGCTCCCTTGGCGTAGAGTTCAATGATAAATCACTCTTGCAGATTGTATTTACTCACAGATCTTATCTCAATGAGCATAGAGGGTCAAAGCTTACTCACAATGAAAGGCTGGAATTTTTAGGTGATGCCGTGTTAGAACTTTGTACTACGGAATATTTGTATAAGAAGCTTGCAAGACCCGAAGGCGAGATGACGAATTTAAGAAGTGCAATGGTAAAGGGCGAATCGCTCTCAGAGGAAGCAAAGAGATTGGGGATGAACGATCTTATTAAAACCTCACGCGGTGAGTCAAAAAATACCGGAAAAGCTCGCGACCTAATTTTAGCTAACGCTTTTGAGGCGCTAATTGGAGCGATATATATTGATAAAGGTTATAAGGAAGTATACAAATTTATCGAAATTAACATCGTATATAAACTTGATGATATTGTTAAGGAAGGACTCTGGTACGATCCAAAAAGTAGATTTCAAGAAATGGCCCAGGAGAGCATAGGTATTACGCCATCATACGACACATTGTCAGATACAGGTCCGGATCACAACAAAATTTTTGAAATGGGTGCCTATATTGAGCGTGATTTGGTTGGAAAGGGAAGCGGACAGTCAAAACAAAAAGCTCAATCGGAGGCCGCAAAAGATGCCTTGAGCCGTTGGGAAGAGATTTTAAAGAAATACAGTTAGATCTTTCTTCGCACTATTTTAAGTGTCTTAAGATAGAGGAAGCCGTTCTCTCATCTCCAGATTGTATTCGCCCAACCCCAATCTAGGAGTTTTCTTGCTTCGTCGGCCGAAGCTGGGGCAGTATCGGCGTATGTCTTTAAAATTATCGCGATTAATGTATGACCATCTCTTTCGGCAGCGCCGACAAGACAATGTCCAGATTCTGGCATATAGCCTGTTTTGACACCCAGGGCACCCATATAATTGTACTCCCCCACCAATCTGTTTGAATTATCGAGTGGATGCGAAATCGTGCCTTCGGTGTTCGTCACGATGTATTTCGGCGTAGAAACAATATCTTTAAATAGCTTAAAATTAAGTGCGTATTTTGTAATTGTAAAGAGATCTTGAGCTGAAGAATAGCCGGATGTATCAAGCCCAGCAGGATCTTTGTATTGGGTGTCATTCATCTTAAGACGGATTGCAGTTGTATTCATAATCTCAACGAATCTGTCTACGGAGTCGGGGGAGTCAGGATCCAATTGCTCCGCCAAGGCGAGGGCGGCGTCGTTGCCGGATTTTATTAACATGCAATAAAGAAGATTTTTCACATCAATTTCTTCGCCTACGCGCAAAAATGCATCTGCGCCCGGTTGATAAGCGGCTCTCTCGCTAATTTCTGCGATATCATCTAAATTGTAATTTTCAAGAACTACTACAGCCGTCATTATCTTGGTAGTTGAGGCGATAGGCACTCTTAAATTTGAATTGTGTTTTAGAAGAACTTCTCCGCTTTCAAGATCGGCTAGCATGTATCTGTCCGCATAAATATTTGGTATTTTTGCAGAGCGCGACACAGAAGGAGTATCGACAAGCTCCGGCAAATAATAACTTGGGCTAATTGCTTGGGCCGCTAAGCTATCGCCAAATTCCTGTTTTCGTAAAGCATTATCAAATTTATTCGATGCGGAACTAACGCCAAAAGCATTTAGTACTATTGAGAAAAAGATTATCGATTTAATTATCATACTGAATTTCCCCGATACTTATCTTTTTGTATTCTCCAGGTTTTATTTTGAGATCATTGATCTTAAGATTGGAAATCCTAATTCTTTCAAGTTTCGCGATCACAAGACCGATTTTATCACACATCTTTCTAATTTGTCGATTGTGGCCAGTGGTAAGCACTAAGTTAACTATATGCCTGTTGCCGTCAGATTTGAGTATTTCAACATTTTTTGCTTTCATAATCACTCCGTCGATCAGCATCCCCTTAATCAACTTTGAGACGATTAGATCCTTGGATATGTCCCTTTTGGCGTAGAAGGTGACTTGATACTCTTTTTCACTTCCATGTTTAGGATGAGACAGCTTATGGGCAAAATCACCATCGTTTGTAAGTAGCATCAATCCCTCGGATTCTTTGTCAAGTCGTCCAACAGGATAAACTCTTGGCGATTTGGGGACTAGGTCCAAGACATTTTTCCTCCCCCGCTCATCACTTGCCGTGGATATAATTCCTCTAGGTTTGTAGAGAGCGTAGATAATTTTATTCTCGGAAAGATTAACAGGACGCTCTTTAAATGTTACTTTATCGCTTTCTTCCGCAGTATCTCCAAGAACCGCAACCCGGCCATTGATTTTAATTTTCCCGTTCAAAATATGCTCATCAGCCTTTCGCCTAGAGCATACCCCTGCATCACTTAAATATTTATTAATCCTCATGTAACAACGCTGACTTAACTACACTGAACCATCACTGACAAATGAATCTATTTTTTGTAACTGCGTGCGCCTAGAAGCTATCTCATAAATAAGTCGAGTTACATTAGATTATCGTTTCCAGGACATAACAATCATTGATCTGTCATGCTGAATTTATTTCAGCATCTCAATGGGATTCTGAAACAAGTTCAGAATGACACGGCTTATGATGATTTATGAGATAGCTTCTAGTCGTTTGTTTCCGTGTCGGTTCTCTCTATTGCTTTATTCTTCGCCTCGCTTTTAAGGGAAATGTGGACATCATCAAGCTGTTTTTTGGACACTGGCGAAGGTGCTCCCATAAGAGGATCTTTGGCGTCTCCCGTCTTCGGGAAAGCCATTGCTTCCCTTATCACATCTTCATCGGCAAGTATTGAAGCCACTCTATCTAAGCCAGAAGCAATTCCACCGTGAGGTGGTGCACCGAATTCGAATGCTTCGAGCATATGACCGAATCGCCTATTCTTTTCCTCATGATCCACGCCCAGAAGATCGAAAATTTTATCCTGTATCTCTCTCTTGTGTATTCTAATTGATCCACCGGCAATCTCGAAACCATTTAATACTAGATCATACGAGTATGCGCGCACCTTTTCAGGTTCTGTATCAAGTTTGTCGATGTCTTCTGTGTTAGGCATAGTAAAAGGATGATGATCTGAAACTAGCTTGCCGTCAGATTTAGATCTAACAAACACCGGCTTGTCGATAACCCAACAGAAAGCTAACTCATCGCGTTTGCTCTTGTCAGCTCTCAGATCTGGCTTGTCGCTTTTATATTTCGCGAGCGAATCATTGTATTTAACGCGTTCAAAAGGAGTCGTTTTGATCTTTTTATGAGGTAGAAGTTTTGAAATCATTTCAATCATCATATCCTCTATCAAATCCATGATATCTTCTTGATCCACAAAACTCATTTCAATATCGAGCTGTGTAAATTCCGGTTGCCTATCTCCTCGCTGATCCTCATCGCGAAAACAGCGCGCAATCTGAAAGTATTTTTCGATGCCGCCCACCATAAGAAGTTGCTTAAATTGCTGAGGACTTTGCGGAAGAACATAAAATTCTCCCGGGTACAATCTGGATGGGACCACAAATTCCCTGGCTCCCTCCGGGGTGGATTTTGTTAAGTATGGAGTCTCAATCTCTCTAAAATTCTTATCCCAAAGAAATTCTCTCACAAATCTAATTATTTCATGTCTCAATGTAATGTTTCTATTCATGCGAGTAGATCGTAAATCGAGATATCGATATTTAAGTCTTAGCTCCTCATCAACTCCTTTGGTATCCTTATCTATTTCGAATGGAGGGGTTTTTGCTTCATTGAGGATTTCGATCTCTTTAGCTTCCATTTCTACCGTACCGGTTAAAAGTTCAGTATTGACCATTTTCTCCGGTCGCCTATTTATCTTCCCCGTAATCGACACAACCCATTCCGGACGCAAACTTTCAACTTCTTTGTGAGCGCAAGATCCCGGTACAACTACAACTTGGAGGAGACCCGACATATCTCTGATATCCAAAAATACGATCTTTCCATGATCTCGTCTCTTTGAGATCCAACCCGAAATTTTGACTTCATGTCCTATGGACTTTAACGTTTCCGATATTAATATTCGTTTCATACTACTCCTTTAAAAGTCTCGCGGTTTTGCTTTATATATTTTAGTAACTGTTTTTCTTATAGCAGTAATTATTTTATCAGATTCTTCAAATTTCATCGTCGATTTCAAATCTTGGAGATAAATATGAAATGCGATATTTTTGTTCCCTTTGCCGAATTTATCAGATGGAAATTCATCGAACAGCTCAACCATCTGAATATTTTGAGAGAGTGAATAAATTGTTTTTTCAACATCTCTGACTTTGATATTTTTGTTAACAATAAAAGCCATATCGCGGACCACAGAAGGGTATTTCGATACTGTCCTAAACTTTATATCGGGAAATTTGACTTTGTATTTTATCTCTGACTTAGCAAGTCTTGAATTAGAATTAAGATCGTCTACACATAGCTCAAAATAGAAGCACTTTCTTTTTCGAATTTTAAGCATATCCTTTGTTCTTTGATCAAGCTCGGTAATTTTAGTGAGAGTACCAGAGCGTGTTTTTTTAAGTAGTGCCTGTAATGACTTATCTAAAATACGATCGGCGTCTTTTCCGCAACAGAGTGCAGCAAGATTAAACTTTTCTCTGTTTTTCAAGAACGCGCTACCAAGCTCAAAAACAGATATTCGATCGAAAGACTGATTCTTGGATATTGTTTTGAGCAGTAATGGTATTAAGCTCGGTCTC
>Ga0156406_150_pt5 | contig 28280 bp, 26 predicted proteins | sample RifOxyA2_FD_108049 | JGI IMG/M metagenome (GOLD analysis project Ga0156406, IMG submission 108049) | Candidatus Berkelbacteria bacterium RIFOXYA2_FULL_43_10
ATCTGGTATCGGTCAAAGACCATCACTCCCGCCCCAAACGAAAGGACCAGCCCATGGACATCGATCGGTGGTCCCAGTTCAGACAACCCACTGGGATCGCAGATCCCGGCTGCCACCTGCCGAGCAATCATCAGGCGAGCAACCTTAGGACCCATCCCGTGGAAGATCTTCTGCTTTCTCTTCTCCCCTTCTCCATCGCTGGTGTCGCGGGTAGCGGTAAGGAGTTCGTATATCGTTCTGGCATTCTTTCCGCCGTTGAGCAACTCTCTCACACTACCACCCCACTCATCCTGGAGGACGGTCATACACTTCCTCCAAGAAGATGCCAGAGAGATCCAGAGATAGTGGTCGAACTCATCCTTAAGATACTCGACCACTCTTCGACTGACCTTGTGCTCTGCACCATCTCGCTCGGCGACGAAGAAGAAGGGGAGAAAGATATCCTCCCACTCCTTGTAGGTGCGAGCCATCTTCGCAGCTAACAGCCAGGAGTCAGTGCCCACATCCACTAGCGCGTGGCAAAAGAGGAAGATTGCCATATCCTCCGGGCAACCCCCTATTCCGAACCTTTCCGCATGTCTCACTATCGCCATTCCAGGCTCGGGAACATCGTACGGAAACTTCCCAGTCTTGAACCATTTGAGCAGGAACCGGGCGAGGCGTAAAGCCGCACCCGGGTCCGTGTGGCTCGGGTGCAACTTCAGCTTTCCCATCTTGCTCCCCCTAAGTTTGATGGTACGCCTCAATACAAATATATACCGAATATAGATTTTTCGTCATCGGTTATTTTTGACATCTAGATAGTTAGTACAGAAAAGAAAAATATAATAATTTAGCGACTTATCCACAACCTAAGTTGCGGGGAGGGTTTTTGGGGCATCTTCGAAAGAGAGCCTGATACCGTAGATAAATATTATCAATGCCAGAGCCAGCATTGCTATAAACGGCGAGGTTAGGTCGGCGATACCACCGACAATCAGCGCTGGAATAGATATCGCTATATTTAGTAGCATTGTCACAATTCCGAAAACCCGACCCCTGTTATGATCTTTTGAATTCAAATGAAGGGATGTTTGAGCAGAGATATATACTATAGAGGAGCCAAGCCCCAAAAGGACTGCCAAGACGATACTGATAACTCTTGCCGCGAAAAACCCGTCGTAATATTTATATACCGAGAACATAATAAGCGCTGCCCCTACCACAAGAAAGCCTTTGTTGATTGCAGAAGCAAAAGAAAATACTCTCTTTCTCTCTAATATGTAAGTGCCGATAAGCATCCCGAATCCGGCCGGAAGTACTATCGCCGGACCGACATATCTCGGAGCAATTTTTAGAATACTTTCACCGAAACTTGGGAGTAGTACTATAAAACAGCCCAACATCATCCAGCCGATGAAGAGTTTTATCATCGGGGATAATATGCGCTTGTTTACCCGCACTTCTCTCAAGGAAGATTTTGTCTCATTCCAAATATTTTCTACATCGACTGCTAAATTTGTGAGGGATATTCTTCTCTCTCTTTTGTCGTCGAATTCGGTCATCCTGTTCACAGAAAAAGTAGCGACTAGGTAGAGCAATGCACAGACCAGAAATAGCCATGAGGGAGATATCCATGTCATTATCGGCCCAGCCAGAGAGTAACCGATCAGAAGTGATCCGTACATCGTGGTCATAACCACCGAGTTGGCCGCTACCAACTTTTCCTTAGGGATGAGCACCGGAATTGATGAAGTTTCGGCCGGAGAGAAGAATTGAGTGATCATAGATATCAAAAAGATAATCTCCAACACTCCTAAGACATTGGCTTTCGAAACAAAGAGTAACAAGACTGCCAAAAATCTCAGGGCGTTGGTATATATCAATATTTTTTTAAAATCCAAGCGATCGGCCAAGACACCGGAGAATGGACCAAAGATTATCGAGGGGAGCGCCGAAGCTATCAGGACTAAAGAGATCGAAGTTGTTGATTTTGTCAAAGTGTAAATATGCAAAAGAAGGGCAAAATTTAACATATTTACCGCAATTTGCGAAGTCGCCTGTGAGACCCATAGTTTAAAAAAATCTTTGTGTTTTAGAACCGATGTAAATGTATTCGCCGTAAAACCCTCCTAACTACACGGATATATTGGTATTATTACCACCACAGATTTATACCACAGAATTGCACGGGAATTCGTTATTGGTCATTAGTTTAATTCGTTATCCTTACTTGCATTATTCTGTGGTTATTTGTGGCACAGATCCGTGGTGGTTATGTTACATTATTTTCCCGTGGCAATCTCAACCAACTTCTCCAGCGCCCGCCTGCCCGCCTCTTTATCTTTCGGATCAATATTTTCCGCTTCAATAACTTTTCCTAACATAAGCCCGATTTTAACATTTTTTTCCGCCTGGGGTTTCATTTCATTTTTGATGGTTTCGATATCTTTCTTCATATTTGTAAGATATTTCTCAAAATTCATTCCCCTAGACTCAATTTGGTTTTTAAACGTCTCGAGCATTCTCTCCGACTCCTGCCAGACTAAAATTTCTGGAACATCAATAGTAAGAAGAGGTAATACTTTTTCAACAACCATATTATCAATCATATTTTTATGCTCAACTTCGATTTCTTGTTCCAGACTTTTTGCAATTGATTTTTCTAACTTCGCAACCGTCTCCTGCCCAAATTCCTTAGCAAAAACGTTATTGCATTCGGGCAAAACCACCTCTTTCGCATCGGCTAGAGTAACTTTGAACTTTACTTTCTTGTCTGCCACATCTTTGTCGTGATAATCTTTGGGAAAAGTTATCTCGAACTCCTTACTTTCACCCATCTTCAATCCCGAAATTTGATCTTCAAAACCGGGTATCAAATTCCCCTCGCCCAAAATTAAGGGATGATTCTTCGAGTAAAGTTTGTCGAGTTTTACACCTTTTAGAGTTCCTTCGTAGTTGATCTCGATTCTGTCACCCGTTTTCGCGCCTCTTTCTATCTCCTTAAAAGTTGCTTTCTGGCGACGAAGATGAAGCAGTATTTTTTCAACATCACTTTCGTCAGATTTCCTCTTTTCTGGTACTTTCACTTTAATTTTTTTATAATCACCGAGTTTAATCTCCGGCATTATCTCGAATTCCGCTTCGAATATTAAATCATCCGCAATTTCCGTTTCGTCCAATGAGTAACCGGGGATTTTTTTAATTTCAACTTTCGGCGGTGAAAGTGGCATCAACTTTTCCTGTTCAATCGCCACCCTAAAGCTCTCATTTGCTGCCATATCAACACCATCACCAAGCAGGCGATTGTGTCCAATTTTTGCCTCAACCAATTTGTATGGGGCTTTCCCCTCACGAAAACCATCAAGTTTTACCTCTTTTGAAAGCCGGTCAAAACTTTTTCTAAAATAACCAGCGAGCTCTCGGGGCTCAAGTGAAATTGTGAGTTTAATTTTATTTTTTCCCAGATTTTCTTTTTTGATATTCATAACAAAAAATCAGCAACTCCTACTGCTAAGATATTTTTATTGTAGCACAAGATCGAAAGTTTTAAAAGATTATTAGATCAATAAATGCGCCTATGCGTTGACAAATAATCTTTTGGATCCTTAATCGGATTATATTTACTATTCGATTATTGTACGTACGTACTGAAAACGAATAGTTACGACCTTTAAATCTGGCTGTGCGGAGGCTCTGTTGACACCATAGATTGTATCTGCTAGACTTCTAAATATTCGCGGGGTGTAGCTCAGTTGGCAGAGCGCATCGCAAAGAGAGTTGCTACTCGTTAAAGTCTCGGGTGGAAACCTGGACTTGAGTATGATTCTCTGCGATGAGGCCGGAGGTTCAACTCCTCCCTCCCCGACCAAAAAAACAACTCGTCCTCCGGGGCGGGTCGGATCCTTAGCTCAGCTGGTCAGAGCGCTAGCCTGATAAGCTAGAGGTCCCCGGTTCAATTCCGGGAGGGTCCGCCAGATTCGCGGAGTTGTTAAGCGCTATGACGCCACAATGCCCTGGCCTATCGGGAGATAGTCACCAACCCCAGAAGGAAGGTGAGCCCTCCTGAGCAACTCCGCCAAACAGTAGTTCGATACCTTCTTTCGGTGCCCCCCACTGGAAGTTGGTAATAACTGCCGAGCCGAGAAGACTGCGCACCTTGCGCGGTCTTCTCTCGTATTAAGTTAGCTCTTCTTATATCAATACATCGGAGAATATGGACGTACGTCCATATTCTCCGATGTCTATGACGCTAGAATCTATCTCATCCGATGTGCTTGAAAGTTCTTGGCTCTACATCGGAACCTTTAAGCGTAATACGATTTCGATCAAGTCCGATATGCTCACTATTTCCACTCCATAATTGCTCGTTCATACGCCTCGTGAGTTCCGGTGTCAAACCACTGTCCCGAAAATGGATAGCCGAAAAGTTTCTCGTCTCTTGCTAATTTTGGATATACATCGTACTCCACCATCGCTTTTCCTTTTTTTGGAACATATTTATCTATTACCTCCGGCTCCATAATCGCTATTCCGGAGTTAATTAAATTACTGGGCGCTTTAGCTTTCGTTGGTTTTTCGACAAACTGAATAATTTTATTGCCTTTTAAGTCAGCAACTCCGTAACGCGAAGGGTCCTCGACCGTTGTTAATGCGACCGTAGCCAATCCGTCGTTATTTTTGTGAAAATACATAAAGTCATCAAGGTCAATTTTCGACAGAATATCCCCCCACATGATGAAAAACGTTTCATTCAGATATTTTTTCGCCAATCTTAACGGTCCGGCAGTTCCAAGAGGAGTTTTTTCTTCTGTATAATTTATTTTCAAACCAAACTTTGAGCCATCACCAAAATATTCTTTTATCTGTTCGCCCTTATAGCCAAGCGAGAGCACGATATCAGTCACTCCATGTGATTTTAATAGATCGAGAGCGTGCATTATCATCGGTTTTCCTTTTATTGGAAGCATCACTTTCGTAAGTTCGAGGGTGTATGGCCTTAGCCTTGTTCCTTCTCCGCCAGCATATACTATCGCTTTTTTGATTTTATTTATCCCAAGCCCCTGCTCTATTAAATACTCTGTGGCGTGAGAACGGTTTCGTATTTTTCTTCCATCAATAATCGCGTCGATTTTTGGAAATAAATCTTTTTTAATTGTTACCGTCAATTTTTCTCGTTCCATCTGGCTCCAATATTAGTAATATTCTAGCTATCATTATAGCCATGAATACGGGTCATTGCAATAAATACGATATTATACGATAACCCACGATCTTAGATCTTTTTTGCGAAATTTTATCGGCGCCACAAATCGTTCAACCGCCTCTAAAAATATCATGGTTAGATATTTCCCGCTCGATTTTACTTCCCAAAAATCATCGCTCATCAAGATATATTTTCCATATTCGTTTTTTATTTTTTCAAGATCCTTTTTTGCAAACGAATCATAAAATATCACTTTCGATGCCCTGGCTTTCCCGACTATATCTCCACCGGATTTTTTTAGTAGGATTTCATCCCCAACAGATATAGTATGATAAGGTATGATCTTTTTTTGGCTAATTCTCAAATCAATCCTTTTTTTTCCTTTTAGGATCAGCTCCGCCGTATCACCGATAAAAATTGCGAGATGACGCATGATAGATAATTCAAAACGTAAAATGTAAAATGTAAAATTATTGTAATTATTTTAATAAACAAAACGCTTTCTGCGTTTTGTTTTTGTTTTCTAATATAGTATATGCTATCAAATGTTTTGATACAATATCATTTTATATCAACTGAAAGCCGAGGGTTCGAAGAAATCGCCTCTTCCATACCTGATTTTGTTAATAGCCCCTTTTGGGCACCAATCACATTCACAACCGAAGATGAGTCCAGTATCCCCCAAATCAGTGATTCTTTCACCGTATCGCTCGATATCGCATCCGATTTAGCTCTTATAACTCTTGCTGCAAAACCACAAGCGAAACTGTCCCCAGCTCCAGTCGCATCGACTCTTTTTTGATTTAGTGCGTCGATATGATACATTCTCTCTCCATCGAAACAATCGGCACCGCGTTTTCCATCCGTAATCACCACAAACTTCACCCCATATCCGGAAAAAGTTTTTAAAAGCTCCTCTGTCTTTGAGCTCACCGGCAAATTAATAAAATTAATCGCCTCCTCTTTGTTCAAAAATAGTATTTTTGTGTTTGCGAGTAAAGCTTTGTATCTCTGCGCACCTTGTTTGATCTGGTTTGAGCCGGGGTTCCAAGCGAGTTTAATATTTTTCTCCGCAGTCAGATATAAAATTGATTTTGATAATATATCACCATCTTCGCCATATGGTCCCAGATACATCCACTCGGCTTTAATAATCTTTTTCGGAGAGAGTAACCCATAATGCTTAAGGTACCTGTGGATAAATATCGTCCGCTCATCTCCAACCAAAAAAATAACCGAAAAATTGGCCAAAAGCTCTTTCTTGTGTACGATATTTGAGATTGCCACACCCTCGTCGGACAATCTCTCTGCAATTTTTGAGGACGCGCCATCGTCACCCAAGGCAATAATTGTTGAGGATTTTAATCCCAACCTTGCAAACCCAACTGCCGTGTTGCAAGCAGAACCGCCAATATCAAATTCCGCTTCTGGAATTGCAATTTTTGTTCCCAGCTCAAATGATACTTCACGATTGAGAAGTCCTCGCCCGGACGATATCTTAAGTCCCTCTGGTCGGATAAAAATATCCTCCGAAGCATCACCGATTGTAACTACATCGTATTTCATATTTTGATATTCTAACACAAATTATTTACACTAATTAGCACAAATTTGTGGATATTGGTGTATGAATTTGCATTGGAATTACTTATTATTTTCCGGCGGTCCCAAACAGCTCTATGTAATCCATCACCAATTTTGTTACCGCATCCTTACCTGCAGTCATCACCTCTCTTGGATCATCTGAACTGCTATCTTCAACAGACTCTGAAAATGCATGGCGGATATTGGTATCAATATTGAACTTCACCACTCCAAGCTTTATCGCTTCTTTAATATCGTTCCTCGAAAGTCCTGACGAGCCATGAATTACAAGAGGTGTATTTACTGTTTTCGATATTTCCTTGAGAAGCTCGAGATCAAGCCGTTCCCCTTTTGGCGCTCCGTGTTCGTTGCCAACTGAAACCGCCAAGATGTCGATGCCCGTTTTTTCGACAAATTCTTTCGCTTCCATAGGATCAGTTTTTGCCCCCTTGTGCGAAAGTTCTCCTCCCTCCTCTTTCGATATTCTGCCGATCTCCGCTTCGACGCAAACCCCATGCTCCGCCGCCAGATTTACTATTCTTTTTGTAATGTGGATATTCTCTTCATGTTCCAAATACGACCCGTCTATCATCACCGAGCCGAAACCCATATCAATACATTTTTTTACCAAACCGAAATCTTTTCCATGATCAAGATGAATAGCTCCAGATACTTTTTGATTCTCGATTTCGTTTTTCACAATATCAAATATCTGCCCAAGCCCTGCATATTCAATAGCCGATGGTGTAGTTTGGATGATCACCGGCGCTTTTAGCTCCCGTGCCGCCTTACATATTGCTTGAGTTATCTCTAAGTTTGAGGTGTTAAAAGCACCGATGGCATAACCACCGCTTTTTGCTTTTTGATATTCTTTTTTTGAGTTGAAAAAAATATTCATAAGGTCTTCCTATCCATTACCACCGAAGCTGACCTTTGCGAAATTTCGACGGTTGGCAAGCGCGTCCGCCGATTCGGCGGATCAAAGTGCCTAGAAATTTTGTAAAGATCAGCTTATCAGCCAACAGTAACTAAGATTTATAGTTGTCGCGATTTTTGATCTCGGTTCAGTGCTTCTATCCCTGGCATCGGCTCTCCGGCCAGATACTGAAGTGTCGCCCCGCCACCGGTTGAAATAAAGTTTATACCCTCAGTCAAATTGTGTGTCTCTAAATATCCGACCGTATCTCCTCCGGCCACAACTGTAGTATTTGGGTTACCTGCGACTGCTTTAGCCATTGCGTCTGTGCCAGCAGAATATTTCTCATCTTCCGAATAACCCATGTTGCCATTCCAAAAAACCGTCTTCGCTTCAGAAACTATCTTCGAATATTCCTCCCTTGTTTTGGGCCCTATATCCATTATTCGAAATCCACCGGCGATATCTTCCTTTACGCTGTCTTGAGGAATTTGGATTTTTTCCGCATATTTTTTAAGCATCTCTTCGCAGGCCTCAAACATCTCTTTTTCGTGCAAAGAGTGGCTAATATCCTGGCCGGAAGCTTGAAGGAATGTGTTGGCAACAGCTCCTCCGATTAAGATACTGTCGGCTTTCGATGCCAGATTCTCTATCAACCTTGTCTTGTCCTTCACTTTCGCTCCCCCCAAAACCAAGACATATGGTCGCTCAGGATTTTCTAATAATAATTTCAATGTCGTGATCTCCGATTCCAGCAAAAACCCGGCGCAACTTGGTATGTAATGCGTTATCGCTTCGACTGATGCATGAGCACGATGAGAGACAGCGAAAGCGTCGTTAACATAAACATCAGCGAAGCTCGCGAGTTCCCTTCCGAAAGCCTCGAGATTCTGCTCCTCCTCACTGTGCCAACGCAAATTTCCAATTACCAATATATCCCCCGGTTTCATTTTGTCGATCTGATCTACTACAATAGGATGGATCACATGATCCGTAGCATATACTTTGTGCTTGAGCAATTTTGCCAGCTCTTCGGCGATAGGAACAGTCGATAGTGACGGAATTATCGTACCCTCCGGCCGGCCGACATGAGTTGCAATGATTATTTTTGCTTTTTGTTCAAGTAGATATTTTATAGTTGTCAAAGATTTCTTTATCCGGTGATTGTCGACAATTTTTCTATCTTCCATCGGTACATTAAAATCAACGCGCAAAAGCACTCTTTTCTCTTTGACGTCAACATCCCTCACACTTTTCATATCCCCTCCATATCCCTTTACAAAAGTACAAATTTAACGAAAATTAGGAATCATTAAGAATATTCTGTGATATTCCGTGGCACAAATCTGTGGTGGTAATAATACAATTCGCTCTTATCCATTGTATCACAAAACAAAAGAGCTCTCCCAGCCGGGGACGGCGGGAGAGACTCGGTACGCCCCGAGGTTACTGGGAACGATCGGGTACGAGGCACTACTTGGCGGCAAAGCCTAAAGCACTCCCCCAACTTGCGCTCAAGGTTCGCCACTCGATGATTATAATATAGCACAATATGAGATTAATAAAAACGAAAGAGCCTGGCAGTGTTTCAATAGAAAACATCATTTGCCAGGACTCCGAGATTCCCGATTTTGATCAACGATCAAACCGGGCGATTCTACTCAAACGAGTAGCGATGATAGCAATCCGACTAAACGGTTATTTACTCCGGAACTCCCATCTACCTCCCCATCACTTGCGATGGATGCTCCCGATACCAGTCGAGCTTGGCTACAAACAGCTCGAGCATTCCCTTCTTGTCTCCCCCGCAAGCTTCGGCCCACTGATACGCATGCCGGGCCGCATGCCGGGCCGCCATCACAGATCCGAGACGTTGCGGTTCTTCGCCAGCCGTTGCTCCGATCATCCACGGCAATCGACCGATACCGATGCTTCCATCCTTCCTCACCCAGCGCGAGATCGCGAGCGTGCTGTAGCACGGCATCGTCAGCTTCAGAACATCGATCCGATCCTGCGCTTCGGAATACGGATTCGCAGGAATGATCAGAGGCTCCGCCATCGCCACCATCAGCCCCCCACCACCAGAGCAGTCTCGGCCGAACTCGGACCGCAACACAGTAACAGATTCTCGTTGAGTCGAGTGCCTGCGCACGCCACGATCTCCGACGTAGCGCAACCGGCAACGTCCAAGGTCGCTGACGTTTCCCCACTGCATCTCAACTTCCAGCTGGGGCTCCTTCTCCGCCCATCCTCCGACCAAGCCGATCAGGCGATTCACACCCAGTGCTTGGTCATACCCCAGATCGAAAACGACATTCACATCCACTTCAGACAGCTCGGTGAGCTCCATCACCGTACCTCCGGCCAGCTTCATCGCTTGCGTAGGCGAAACCGCCTTACCGCAAGTCAATATATTCTTATCATTTCACGCTCATCTTGTCAATACTTCTATCGGAGAATATGGACGTACGTCCATATTCTCCGATGTTATATATCTCTGTTATACTGCTATCTTGACTATTATAACTGGCCTAACTGGCGAGAATTGACTCCCTTGCTTTACATATTTTTTTATTACCTACAATAGAAATATGGTCAGACCCAAAACACAATTATTTATGCTGATATCGCTCGACGGCAAGATATCAACCGGAGATACGGACATTTTGGATGTTGACAAAGACTTCCCTAAGATCAAGGGCGTGAAAGAGGGTTTGTATCAATATTACGATATCGAAAAAACAACCGACATCCACTCCCTCAATTCCGGCAGAGTATTAGCAAAAATTGGGATGAATGATCCAAAGAAAGACATCATAAAAACAATAGTGCGATTTATCGTAATTGATAATTCTCATCTTACGCTTACAGGTGTCGACAATATGCTCAATCGGAGTAAAACCCTTTACCTAGTTACTTCCAATCCAAAACATCCGGCATTTAAACGAAATAATGCAGAGAATCTGGAGATTATATTTTATAAAAACAAAATTGATTTTACGGATCTTTTCGAAAAACTCGGCAGTAAATATCGGATAAAAAGAATCACGATCCAAACCGGTGGCACGTTAAATGCCGAGTTCTTGAGATTGGGTTTAATCGATAAAATATCAGTCGTAATCGCCCCCGCGCTCATTGGCGGAAAAGACACATCGACTCTAATTGATGGGGAATCATTAAACACCATTAACGATCTTTCTATGATCAGAGCTCTTGAGCTCGAGAAAATCACACGACTAAAAGATTCTTATATACATCTTAGATACAAAGCTCTCAACAATTAGATAATTCTCACAACAAGTTTGAGTGCGGACATTTCGCCAGATATTGAACGATCGTTCATTATCTGGCGAATTTGTGTGTTGCAATCATGAACTTTTCTTTCGGCTTAAGGTTGTAATAGTTTCTTTGTCAAACTTTTTAAGCTAAAATGGTTGTACGGAGGGTAATGAAGTACGACATAAATAAGCATCAGCTCGGAAAACTTGTCGGGACGATAACGGGAAAATATCAAACCTTTGCGCCCCAAGAGATTGGGGGCAAGGTGGTTTTGGCTGAAGTAAAAACGCTCTCGAATTTGCGGCTTTTCTCCAGGCCAACGGTTTTGCCGTTCAAAAAAATATTATTTCCAGACAGAGTTGAATTTGGAAAAGCTGACGGCACAAAGTCAATCGCGCTCGTAGGACTTCATGTTTGCGATGTTCATGCTTTGCATATTTTCTTAAGACAATTTGTTGACTCAAAACTAGTTTTGAGGAGAGACAATATTTTGATAGTTGCTTCAGAGTGCGAACCGGATATAAATTGTTTTTGTGAGGTTTTTGGTGCGAATAGATTGGACGGATTCGATATATATCTTCAAAAAGAGGAGGGGGATAAATATTCTGCATATACAAATTCGCAAACAGGTGAAGATATTTTGGATGAAATCGATATCATTAGCGCGGAAGAACAGTCCAACCCCCGACCGATAAAACACGATGATGACGACTTTGAATATTCGCTCGAAGACACCATCTCTCGTCGCGCTGATTTTGAGGATTTTTGGCAACGAATCGCCAACAACTGCTTCGGTTGCGGTGCTTGCACCGCCGTTTGCCCGCTCTGCTTCTGCTTTCGACAAGAATATAAAAATAATATTGATGGATCATCAAAAATCTGCCTTAAATGGGACTCCTGTTTCGCAAAAGGTTTCTCCGAAATTCAAAATCGTAATGATTTAAGGCCGGAAAATGTTGATAGAATTTACAATTGGTATCATCATAAATTCGTTCGCGGCAAGCGCGAACTTGGACGATTTTTGTGTGTCGGTTGCGGCCGTTGCATCGTGGCCTGCCCGGCAAATTTGAATATAAAGAATATTTTAAGTGCGTTAGACGAAAAAATTGAAAGGAGAATCAATGGCGGAAATAAAAATTCTTGATTATGTACCCCAATTAAAAAACTATATCGGCGATACCAATAGAAAACCTTGGGAGATATTATCAGATATTGATTCGGTTATTGAAAAGAAATTAAGGGAGTTGGGAGACGAATACAATATTAAAGATAAGGTTGCCATTCATAAAGATGCGATCGTGGAAGCAAATGTCATTTTTAAGGGTCCTGTAATAATTAACAAAAAATGTTTTGTAGCCGCTAACTGTTATTTCAGAAGCGGTGTTATATTGGGCGCAGATGTCACAATCGGTCCGTCATGTGAGATCAAAACAAGTATTATTCTTGATGGTAGCACGATCGCACATATGAATTATGTGGGGGATTCGATAGTTGGGTCAGATGTCAATTTAGAAGGTGGGGCCGTAATCGCTAATCATTTTAATGAATATATAAGCGATCAAGATAAAATAATAAAAGTGATGGCAGGTGATGAACTAATCTCAACGGGTGTTATTAAATTCGGAGCTCTGATAGGTGATAATTCGAAACTCGGAGCTAACTCGGTGACATCTCCAGGAACAATATTAAAACCTGGAAGTATTATTGGACGGCTCGAGTTAATCAAACAACACTAATGAAGTCAAAAGATCCTTTCGAAAAATTCAAAATTGTCAAAAAAAAGGAAGTAGCTCCTGATACTTTTTTGTTTACCCTGGAGGGGAATCTTAATTTTGAGCCGGGGCAATTTGTTCAAGTGATGGTACCAAAAATCGGTGAGGCGACTTTTGCTCCCTGCTCCTCACCATACAATAAGAAAAAGTTTGAGCTTTGTATTCGCGCCGTTGGCAATACGACAAACCAGCTTGTTGAATATTTACCAGGAGAAGAGATGCTCGTTCGCGGACCATACGGAAAGGGCTGGCCGGAGGGAGCTCTCATCGGTCAAAATATTGTTATTATTGCCGGCGGGATGGGGATAGTACCACTCCGTCCCATGATTGAGAAGTTGATTAAATATCAAAAAGAGTATAAGAATATATACATTCTTGCGGGATGCAAGACGCCGGAGCACCTCCTTTTCTCAAAAGATTTTAAGCAATGGAAAAAGAAATTCGGATACGTAAAAATTGCCGTTGAAAAGGGTGCGAGCGGTTGGGATGGAGAAGTTTGCATGATTCCAAAGATCATCGAAAAATTAAAAATTGATGCCAATAAAACGAAAATATTAATGTGCGGACCGGAAGTGATGTTCGGATATTGTAACGAAAAACTAAGCGAGAAAAAAATAGCTGATAAAAACATTTATATTTCCTTTGAAAGACGAATGGAGTGCGGAATCGGCCTTTGCCAGCACTGCAATATCGGGAAATACTTAGTCTGCAAAGACGGCCCGGTCTTTAGATGGGATATAATAAAACCGGAACTTAATAAATGAAACCATATCCGAAAAAAACTCTGGGGATTTATTCACTCACCTGTTGCGAAGGATGCCAGTTTGAGATCCTAAAAGATTATGATGATTTTTCACAGCTTCTAAAGTATTACGATGTAAGAAACTTTCGTTTAGGGCAAGAGGAGAACTTACCGGGTCCGTTTGATGTTTCTCTGGTCGAAGGTACACCGGAATCGAAAGAAGAATATACGCTCTTGCGAGAGATTAGAAAAACAAGTGCGATTGTCATCGTCATCGGCAGTTGCGCCCACTTGGGAGGGATACAATCTGAAAGAAATTCCTTACCCAAGAAAATGACTCTGGCTAAAGATGTTGTCTCAATACCGGAAGTAATAAATACCGACTTTATTGTTCCCGGCTGTCCCATTTCTCACAAAGAATTATTCGCTTTTCTAATGGATATTTACTGGAACAAAGTCCCGACTCTCCACGATCTTGCCGTCTGCTTCGAATGCCGTCAAAATGAAAATCAGTGTTTATTAAAAGAGGGAAAACCTTGTCTTGGTCCAATAACCAGAGGAGGATGCGACTCAATTTGCGTAAATGGAGGTGAGGCATGTTACGGCTGCCGAGGCGCCACCGATCAAGCCGATTTTGCTAAAATGAAAGAGATCTTAAAACCAATTATTAGTGACGAGGACTCAACTAATATGATGACAATATACGGGGATTATGAATGCGAATGGAAAAGGAGAACAGATGAAGGAAAATAGTATCCCAAAGATCGAAGGTCATGCCACATTTTATGCCCATCTTAAGGCTGGCAGAATCGATAAAGCACGGATCATTGGCCTTGATGGGGAACGTTTTGTCGAAAGTATTGTGGTCGGTAGACGTTACTTCGAAGCTCCGGTAATTACTTCAAGAATCTGTGGCATCTGTCCGGTTATTCACAATGTGACATCTACGAAGGCGATCGAGGCCGCTTGTGGCATTGAAGTCTCAAAACAGACTAAGGAACTGCGAAAGCTGATGCTTTGTGGTCAGATGATCCAGAGTCACTCCCTCCACCTTTATCTTTTAGCCCTGCCTGATTTTGTCGGAGCGAGCTCTTCTTTCGAATTGCAAAAAACTCATCCCGATCTTTTTCAAAACGCCGTAACTTTAAAAAAATATTCTGATCTAATTGTACAGATAGTAGGGGGGCGAGCCGTTCATCCGGTTTCAAATGTCCCAGGCGGGTTTAAAAAGATTCCAGAATTCTCTGATTTAAAAAAGATATTAAATGAGTCGGATAGAATTATTGAGATCTCTCAAAAAACTCTCGCTCTGTTCGCTTCTTTCGACTATCCTCAAATCGAGAGAAAGATGATCTATAGCGCTTTATGCGAAGATAATGATTATGCATATTATGAGGGTATCATACAAACCACGAGCGGCAATAAATTCCAGGCAAAAGACTATCACAACTACGTTTATGAGGAGCTGAAACCATACAACAGAGCAAAATTCGCAACACTTCGGGGCAAAGAAATGATGGTGGGAGCTATGGCAAGATATAATTTAAGCCGGAATAAATTAAATCACACTCTTGCGGCCTATCTTAAAACATTGGATATTTCAGACAAAGAATTCGATAATCCTTTTAACAATATCTTGGCGCAAGCGATAGAACTTTTGCATTTCGTTTATGAATCTCAAAGAATAATTAACGGATTGATGCGGGATGGATTAAAGTCTGAGAAGATGGTTGAACCAAAGGTATTCAGAGCCGGGGTTTCCGCCTGCGAGGCACCACGTGGAACATTATTCCATTCTTACTCGCTCGACAAAGACGGGTATATAACAAAGTGTGATATTGTCACACCGACAGTTCAAAACCTCGCTTCCATGGAAACTGACATGAAACTTTTAGCTCCGATAATAAAAGGTATGAAACCGGCGGAAAGAAATGCGTTAATTGAGATGCTAATTCGCGGCTACGACCCCTGCATAACCTGCGCAACACATTAGAGTTAAAAGTCGAAAGTATTAAGTTCAAAGTAGAACGAATAATAGACTGAGCTGATGAAAATTGTTGAGATAAATAAACTGACTAAATATTACAATCACGGGAAGATTTTAGGTGTCAAAAATCTTACTCTTGATGTCGATGCGGGCGAGATTTTCGGTTTCATAGGACCTAACGGCGCCGGGAAATCTACAACCATTCGGCTTCTTTTGGATTTGATAATGCCAACCTCCGGTTCCGCATCGATTTTCGGATTAAACATTCATACGGACACTATCCAGATTAAGAAAAATATCGGATATCTCCCTGGTGAAATTTTTCTGCCCGATGTCCTAACGGGTGACAGCTGTATCAAATATTACGGAGGTTTCAAACAAGATATTGACAAAAAATATCTGGCTGATTTAATCCAGAGATTCGATCTTGACACCAAACGCAAGGTTAAAGATTATTCAAAGGGAAACAAACAAAAAATAGCGGTTGTTTTAGCGCTTATGCACAAACCAAAACTTTTGATACTTGATGAGCCGACTTCCGGTCTAGACCCTTTGAATCAAGCAGAATTTTACAAAATTATCCGCGAAACAAAAAAATTTGGCGCTACCACTTTCTTCTCAACACATATTCTCGAAGAAGCCGAGAAGCTTTGTGACAGAGTCGGCATCATCAAAGAAGGAGAACTCTTAAAAATCGAAAATATTGATGAGTTCCGTGAAAAAAATATACGAGAAATCCATATTGATACTTCTTCTGTTCTCCCCCTCTCCACCCTCAAGCAGGAAGGTGTAACGAAAATTGAGAGAACTACCACCGGTTACCATCTGATAACTACCGGAAAAAACGGAAAGATACTACAATCTCTTGCTAAATTCGATATCGAAGATATCAAAGTCTCGGAACCTTCTCTTGAAGAAATATTTATGCACTATTATAAAAAATGATCAATATTATTATCCAAAAACTTAAGGAGCAAAGAAACGGTGTTATCTACTACGCCACTGGTCTTTTTGCTTACACTTGGCTTATGATCGGGCTCTTTCCTTCAATGCAAAGTTTTGATATTGACGCATATCTCAAGCAGATGCCGGAAGAGTTTGTGAAATTTTTTGGTGGTGCTGAAGGTTTGCAATATTCGAAAATCGAAGGCTTTCTCTCAATGGAGTATTTATCAATTTTCTTTGTAGTAATCATTACATTTTATCTTGCCTCTTCCGCCGGAAGTGTCATAGCCGGTGGCATTGAGAAAAGAACCATCGATTTTGACCTCTCGCAACCGATTTCTAGAACTAAATACGCTCTGTCTCAATTTGTAGTCACACTTAAATATTCTGCGGCATTGGTTATTTTTAATATACTTGCAATGTACCTTCTATGCCTAGCATACGATATTGATATTAAAATCAGTGGACTTTTAGCCTTTGGCTTAACCGCAATACTTTTCATGTGGGCGCTCACCGGAATCGCCGCCTTTCTCTCATCTGTGATGAAATCAAGAATTTCTGTCGTTTTGATTACAGTTGTCATCGCCTTCGGTTCATATGTATTCCTTTCGCTCTGCAATATCATCGACAAATTAGCAGATTTCAAATTCATCTCGCTCTACAATCTTTATAATCCCCAAAAACTGCTCGAGTCGGGTCATGTTGAAATTAAAGATGTTGTTATCCTTTTTGCGATATTTTCAATCGGGACCATTGCCTCTTTGATCATTTTCAATAAAAAGGACATATAAGAACTCTGACTAACTCATCGGATTTAATACTAGAATTAGCGATATTGTCGCGACCGCGACAATATCGCTAATTCTAACTTGATGCCAGCGACAACAGTTAAAATTTTTTACTACTTTGAAGCTCTATCAACTTTAGATTTTCTCCCGCTTCTTCCTTTGTCACTTTAGAGAGCGCTCTACCGTCGTGAGTCAAAATCCAATCCCCGATCTTCACTTCCGGCGAGAGTGATATATCGGCGCAGTATTCTTTGTCCTCAAAATCAAAAAAAGCTTCACTACCCTTAATTTTTTTAATTTTACCGGGAATTGCCAAGCACATAGGGAAGCTATGCTTTCAATGAATAATTAATAATGAAATACTCTCGATCTTAGTAATACTGGCTCCTATAAGCCAGCCCTCGCGAAATTTCGACGGTTGGCAAGCGCGTCCGCCGAATCGGCGGATCAAAGTGCCTAGAAATTTTGTGAGGGCTGGCTTATCATGTATAAAAACAAAAATAGGATTATTGTTTGGTTGCAATCAGCTCGGCGAGTTCGACTAAACGATTGCTGTACCCCCATTCGTTATCATACCAAGCAATAACTTTGATTAAATCGCCAGCAACAACATTGGTAAGTTGCATGTCAACTATCGCCGAAGCATTATTTTTGACTAAATCCGATGAAACTAGCGGCTCTTCGCTCGTGACTATTATCCCCAGGTGTGTCGATTCCGTAGCATCGGTGAGCACCTTGTTAATAATCTCGCGATCAACTCTTTTGCCAACAAGCGCCGTGATATCGGACAGAGAGACAATCGAGGTTGGCACGCGCACGGAAAGTCCGTCGAACCTACCTTCAAGGGATTTGATAGTTTTCCCCGTAGCAATAGCGGCACCCGTGGTTGTCGGGATGATGTTTACCGCCGCCGCCCTGGCTCGACGCAAATCTTTGTGTGGACCATCCACCAAGCTCTGATCGGCAGTATAGCTGTGGACTGTTGTCATCATTGATTTTTCAATTCCAAAAACATCATCCAGAACTTTCATTACCGGAGCGATGCAATTTGTTGTGCAAGATGCATTTGAGACGATATCTTCACCATTGTATTTTTTCTCGTTTGATCCGATTACATATATCGGCACGCTTTCGTCTTTCGGTGGAGCCGAAAGAACTACTTTTTTTGCGCCGGCAGTTATGTGGCTCTTTGCTAGCTCTTTGGTCAAAAATACCCCGGTTGACTCCAGAACGACATCGATCTCCAGGGCTTTCCATGGCAGATCTTTCGGATTTTTCTCTGAAAAAAAACGTATGTTGTGAGTATTTACGATCAGTCCATTATCTTTGTAACCAACCTCTTTTTCGTATATGCCGTAGCAAGAGTCATATTTCAGAAGATGGGCTAAAGTAGGAATATCGCCGAGATCGTTAATCGCCACTAAATTCATTACGGGGCTTTCGAGCGTAATTTTCGCCGCAGCTCGCCCGATCCGACCAAACCCATTTATCGCAACATTGGTCATAAAGCCTCATTTAATGTACTATTACCACCACAGATTCACACCACGGAATTGCACAGATATTCGTTATTGGTCATTAGTTTAATTAGTTATCTTTACTTGTATTATTCTGTGATTATCCCTGCCTGCCGGCAGGCAGGTGTGGCACAGATCTGTGGTGGTTATCTGTCAATATTTCTGTGTCTACTTGAAGGTTTTTGCTTCTGCCCATATCTTGCAAATTTCGATAAATACTCCTGCACGTAGGCTTGCCGAGCCGACTAATACTCCGTCTATATGAGGACTTTTTGCAAATTCACCCACATCTTTGTTGTTAATGCTCCCACCATAGAGTATGGGCGAATCTCTCCCGATATCTTCTCGCAAGCGTGCAATCGCTCGCACTACTCTCTCTACCGGAGCCGCTTCCACTCCTCCGATAGCCCAAACAGGTTCGTACGCAACAACGCAATTTTGATAATTTTTCTTCGGTATATGTCGGAGTGCTTCTGTCAACTGTTCCACCGCTTCTCCGATAGGAGCGCTCTTTGACTTTTCTCCAACACAAATAATGGGCGAGAGTCCATGTTTTAGAGCCGCTATCACTTTCTCATTTACATCGATATCTGACTCACCGAAATGGAAACGACGCTCCGAATGGCCGACAAGAACATATTTGGCGATATCACGAATCATTATCGGAGAGATCTCTCCTGTATACGGACCCTCTTCTTCATAAAAAATGTTTTGAGCACCAACATTGACCTTGCCATCTTTTTTAACAATGTCGGATACTTCGGAGAGCCAAACTGATGGGGGACAGATTACAACCTCGACTCCGTCTATTGCCGCCACTTGGTTACGAATTGTCGTCGCTAAAACATAGGCGTCGGATGCCCTGGTATACATTTTCCAGTTAGCAACAACCATCGGTCTGCGCATGTTACCACACTGACTTAATTACACTGACTTATCACTGACCCGACCAACTATCCGCGCTTATCCGCGTTACAGATCCGTGTAAGAATCACCTATTCGCCCTCTATCACTTCTTAACACTATTATATATCTTAATTATCGCTTTTGCTAGTTTATCCGGTTGGTGATATAGCGGTTTTTTAGGGTCAATGATATCTTCTTTGTATATTTTACAACCCAAAATCTCCTCTCTATCAGTTGTAATGTTGTGAACACCGCCCAAAAGGGATTCGTCTTTTGATTTTTTTACTATCTTGTCATTCACTAGGCAGTAGTCAAAAAGTCGGTTTTTGGAGTGATCTTTGATCGCAAAAATATGATCTTCCGCGCTGTAATTTTCCGTCTCGCCACGCTCAGTTGAACTGTTTATAATAAATATTCTAACAGCACTTGTATTGCCCGCGATGGCACGATTGATATCGGCTATCAATAAATTTGGGATTATGCTTGTATACAAACTCCCGGGACCTATTACTATCAAGTTTGCCGATTTTAGAGCTTCGACCGATTTTCTATACGCTTTGGCGCCCTCATTGCTTAGCTTAATACTTTTGATTCTTTTCTTCGGTCTTGGAATACGCGACTCTCCTCGCACCACTTTCCCGTCGTCATATCTGGCAATCAGTTCAAGTTTCTCAAGCGTGGCGGGTAATATCTTTCCAGCCGAGACAAATATCTCCGTTGTCGCCTGAACCGCTTTCTCGAACGATCCGATATGTCCGGCCAATCCTGCCAACCAGATATTCCCAAGCGTGTGACCGGCAAATGCGCCCGTGCCCTCGGGAAATCGGTAGTTAAAAAAGTCCTTCGCATCGCCCTCGTATTTAGATAATGCGACAATGCACTTCCTGATATCTCCCGGGGGCAAGATATCAAACTTTTTTCGGATTCTGCCCGAGGACTTTCCATCATCCATGACCGAAACAATTGCGGATATATCGTTTGAATATTTTTTAAGGCCGGAAAGTAAAACGGCCAAGCCGCTTCCACCTCCCAGGACAGCGATTTTGATATTTTTACCCGCTAAAAAGCGCGGGTCAAGTGGCTCGTATATCAACCCCCTCCACCACCTTTTGAAAATGTTGGGCATTTTTCCCTACTAATTTACCTGTCTGCCGACAGGCAGGCGAATAATTTCACTAAATTACTCAACCACACTGATTTTATACACAGATTTAGCACTGAAACGATTGTATTTAGATTCTTTATTTTGTTCAAACGATATCCGTGTTCCATCCGTGTGGGTATCCGTGTAGTTACTTTGTAATTTTTGTTAGATCTGTAACTTTCGTAAGGGGATTTCTGTGTCCTTTCGGTGAATCAGATCTGTGTGTGTTGTTTTCCAATAATTGCTTGCGGTGTAATTTTCTATAATACTGTATCGCGAATCTATGGGCTTCATCGCGAGCTATTATCAATGTCAGCTCCAACTCCGGTGTTTTTTTAAGGTAATTGGCAATTAGGGAGTCGGAATAATGAAATTCATTTTTGTCTCGCTTTTCTCCTTTTGCAATCGCCACCACTGGGATATCAATTTTATGATGGTTCAATATACTGATAACTAAATTCAGATGAGCCACTCCCCCGTCGATTACAATCAGATCCGGCATCGACCATCCGCTGGTTTTTGATGCATGTTTGAATCTGCGTTCCAACATCTCCCTCATCATCGCGATCTCATTCGCTCCCTTAACGGTTTTGATTTTAAATTTTCGATATTCACTTGGTACTGCTTTCCCCCGCTCCGCCACAGACATAGCCCCGACCGCAAACTTACCTGAAATATTGGAAATATCGAAGCACTCGATTCTTTGAAATAGAATATTCGATGAGCTCTCGAATGTATCCTTGATATCAACCGCCACTTCATGAATATGATTTAGCGACTCAATTTTATCGCGCAGATCCGCCGCTTCTTCATATTTTGTTGCTTTTGATGCTGTATTCATCGCTCGTTCAATGTCTCTGATTATCATTTTCTTGTTACCACGTAAAAATGTCTTGAACCATTCAATGTTTGTGGCGTAATCCTCTATCGATATTTTATCGATACATGGAGATGTGCATAAATCGATGTCTCCGAAAAGACATGGCCTACCTCTTTTTTCATAAGTTCGATATTTCGCCTTCGAGCAATCGCGGAACTGGAAAATTTTGCGCAAATAACGAAGCGATTTTTTTAATGCTAAACCGGCCGGATATGGTCCAAAATACTCTCGTTTTTTAAGTTTTGATTTTAATAGCAATGCTTCTTTGTAGCGGACTGTCGATACTTTTGGATATTCTTCGCTTGATATATGGACTAGTAAAAATGTTTTATCATCTTTCTGCCGAACATTGTATTTTGGTTGTAGCTTGTTGATGAGTTCGGCTTCCAACACCACCGCCTCGATCTCACTCTCGCATTCAATTATTTTAATATCTGATGCCTCTTTCACCATTAACTCTATCGCCGGTCCCCTCCCAACCTCTCTTACAAAATACGATTTTATACGATTTTTCAGACTCTTCGCCTTCCCCACGTACAAAACCTCCCCTTTTTCATTAAGGAACTGATATACACCTGGTAAAGTTGATAGTTGTATGTTGCTAATATTTTTCATGTAAATATTCTCAATTCTGGCAGTCGTATTCTAGCACAATATTCATTAACATGACACCATCGAGTCTCTTTTAATGCAAGATGCGTCCAATCTGGCCCATCGATGTCTATTGTAGAAACTTCATACAACAATTCCGTCTTATGTAACCACAATACTATAACACTAGAAGCTATCTCATAAATAAGTCGAGTTGCATTAGATTATCGTTTCCAGGACATAGCAATAGTTGATCTGTCATGCTGAATTTATTTCAGCATCTCAATGGGATTCTGAAACAAGTTCAGAATGACACGGCTTATGATGATTTATGAGATAGCTTCTAGTGTGTTATAGTAATTTTATTTATTAAGTCCTAGACACAATAATACTATAGCTCGCTAATTAAATACTCCAACACTATATAGTGTTGGAGTATTCTTTGTGTTTATACTGTTTTATTCTAGTTTGCTAGCTTATTGATTAGTTTAGATATCCTGATAATTTCGCTATCTTGCGATCCTCTCTTTGAGATTTCTGCGCCGCCAGAAGCGAGGGATTTTTCGGAGATGATGATGCGGATTGGGCAACCGATGAGGTCGGCATCAGCGAACTTCTCGCCAGCGGTGATTTCATCTCGATCATCGTATAGAACTTCAATATTCCGGCGTATGAGCTCCTCATACACTTTGTCTGCTTCGCTGTTTTTGTTTAGTGAGATCAAATTAACTTTAAACGGTGCGACGCTTTCCGGCCAGACGATGCCATTATTATCATGACTTACCTCAACTACTGCCGCCATCACTCGAGTGAGTCCTATTCCGTAACATCCCATAATCATCGCCACTTCTTTCCCATCCGCATCCAATATTTTGGCGTTCATTGACTTAGAATATTTGTCCCCGAGCGGAAAAATGTTTCCAATCTCTATCGCTTTTTCTGATTTGATGCTGCTACCACACTTCGGACATTTATCGCCTGATTTCAGTTTTGATATTTCTGTATTTTCCGCAAAATCGCACTTTTCGCAGATTAATATTACGTCCTCGCCGGTCGGACAGATAACTTGAAACTCGTTCGATGTATCGCCAAACATTCCTCCGCTGGCTTTAACATATTTTGTTTCAAGACCGATGCGCGAAAATATTTTTTTATAAGTTTCGGCGACCTTATCATAATATGCTTTAAAATCATCTTCGTTCTCATGAAAACTGTACATATCTTTCATCAAAAATTCGCGACCGCGCAAAAGCCCCGATTTAGCTCGCGGTTCGTTTCGAAATTTGACTTGTATTTGGTAATAAGCTGCCGGTAGATCTTTATACGATGATATTCGTCTGCGGACAATATCGGTAATCTGCTCTTCATGAGTCGGCGCCAATCCGACGTCAGTGCCCACTCGGTACATGACATCCGCCACTTTTCCCCAGCGTCCGCTCTCTTCCCATAGCACCTTTGGCTGTAAAACATTCATTAAAAGTTCTTGCCCGCCGATAGTATTCATCTCTTCGCGAATGATATTTTCGATTTTTCGATAAACTCTAAGACCGAGAGGAAGAAGAGCATATACTCCCGCCATCTCTTTTTGAATAAATCCGCCACGCGTTAAAAGTGATGCATTGATGGAGTCAGCATCAGCTGGTATTTCTTTTTGGGTTTTAATTAGAATTTGCGATCGTTTCATAAGATTCGGATAATGGATTAAGAATTAAGGATTATGTACATTGTCACTATTATACACCATACATACCTCATAATATTTTGACATCGATTATTCTGCGACCTTTCTGCTCGCCCCGCGAAGCTCAGGGAGCGAAGTGGGGTGTATTTTTTCTGTGTGTGTCATTTGATTATCAATCTCACCACATCCTTATACGTAAGTACTGCTACCATTAAAATCAATAAAGCGAATCCCAAAGTGTGAATTATCTGCTCTGCCCGCTGTTTTACAAGTTTCCTGCGAGCGATAATCTCCGATAAAACAAAGAGGATTCTCCCTCCGTCCAAAGCCGGAAACGGCAAGATATTTACCAAAGCCAGATTTGTCGAAAGAATTGCGATGAATTGCAGTATCGCCATTATCCCCGCTTTAACCGCTGTTCCCGTATAGGTATATATTGCTACCGGCCCGCCGATTCCCTGAACAATTTCAGTGGAAAACACCGCTCTGACAAAGAATTTTTTCAAAAACAAGAAAGTTAACTGGAATATTTTTATCGTCTCTCGCAATGCTACATACGGCGCTTTATACCAAGGGACCCTGACCACTCCCTGCTCTATAACCACAACTCCAAGCGGCGCATCGGGGTCATTGCTGACAGTAACTTCTTTGCTCTGATCAGAATTATCTTTGACAGCTTTATAGTTGAGTGTTATCTCTTTTCCCTTCGAGGAGAAAGAAAGATCGGAAAGATCTTTTGTCGATTCAATCGTGATATTCTTGTCCTCGACAACTGCTCCGCTCACAATATCGCCCGGCTCAAGACCAGCACTGTCTGCTGGCGAATCTTTCATCACTTCGGCGATCATCACTTCAGATTTTAATATCTCTCCGGGGATCGATTTGGCAGTAGAAACTATAGGCGCCATACCTACCGTGAAACCGATATCGAGTATTAGCCAAGCAAGAAGTATATTCATCACCACGCCGGCGACAGATATTAAAAATCTTTTGAAGCGACTTTGATTTTCGAAAGCGCGCGGATCCGGATGCTCTTCGAGCTCTCCCAACATCTTCACATACCCGCCAAGCGGGATTGCATTTATCGAGTACCTCGTCTCTTTGTATTTTTTTGACCAAATGCGTGGCGGAAAACCAAATGCGAACTCCTCGACATAGACACCGCAAGCTTTTGCAGCTAGAAAATGCCCCAGCTCATGGACCATCACCAGGACGACAAGTATTGCTATGAAAGTTATAATCGTGAGAATCATTGTGTGCAATTACTCTAATTTCTAATTGCTCTAATTATTCTAACTAAGAACCAAATCCCAAGCATCAAATAACAAATGAGCTCCAAAAATCAATTTCCAATATTCTTTTAAGGTTTGTTATTTGTGATTTATTTGTTTTTTGGTATTTGTTTATTTGGGATTTTAATATTATTGGGATTTCATTAGGTTAATTAGAATAATTAGAAGCAATTAGAATAATTCTTGCGAGTGGTGGTTATATTTTCATCACTTCCGCTTCTTTCGCAGAAACAGTACTGTCGACTTGTTTATTCATCCTCTCTATCAATTCGTTTAACTCTTTCTCCGAGCGATATTTGTCATCTTCCGTTGCCTCGCTCTTCTTTACCAGATCTTGAACCTTACTCCATGCTTCGCCTCGTAAAGTTCTAAGCTGTACTTTAGCGTTCTCCCCTGCACGTTTGACTTGGGAGGCAAGCTCGACCCTTCTTTCTTCCGTTAGCGACGGAATGGAAATTCTGACAAATGTTCCGTCGTTAATCGGACTAAAACCCAGCTCGGCATTTCTGATTGCAAGTTCGATGTCGCCAATAGCATTTCTGTCGAACGGTTTAATCTGAATCAAGCTTGGCTCCGGCGTTGTAATTGTTGCCGCCTCCTTGAGCGAGATCGTCGAGCCGTAGTAAGAGACGGGGATATCCTCAACCAGACTTGAATTAGCCCTGTTTGTTCTAATTTTTTTAAGCTCTTCGGACAGATTTGATAGGGCGCCGACCATCCTCTTCTCTGCATCTGAAATGATATCTTTTACCATAACGCCTCACTTGTTAATTATTCTAATTTCTAATTGACCTAATCAAACATCAAATCCCAAGCTCCAATGTTAGTTTTGAGATTTATTTTTTGAGATTTATTTGATATTTGTTTTTTGTTATTTGGGATTTTCCTAATTGGGCATTGATTAGAATAATTAAAGCAATTAGCAGTAATTAGAATAATTTAATACTAGAAGCTATCTCATAAATCATCATAAGCCGTGTCATTCTGAACTTGTTTCAGAATCCCATTGAGATGCTGAAATAAATTCAGCATGACAGATCAACTATTGCTATGTCCTGGAAACGATAATCTAATGCAACTCGACTTATTTATGAGATAGCTTCTAGTCTCCTAACTCGTATCTTATGAATCTGGAAATTACAATATTTTCACCGATCTTAGCTATCGTTTCTGCCAATAGTTCCCCGACAGTTTTGTCTTCATCTCTTAGATATTTCTGGTCAAGAAGACAAACTTCGCTTTGCCACTTTTTTATTTTTCCCTCAACAATTTTCCCGGCAATCTCTGCCGACTTTCCGGAAGCACCAACCTCTGCTTCATATTCCGCTTTCATTTTTTTAATGTCTTCAGCGGGAATTATCTCAGAGCTCACATATATCGGTTTGGCTGATGCAATTTGGAGAGCAAGATCATGGACAAATCTTCGAAAATCTGCATTTTTTGCCACGAAATCAGTTTCCGTAAGAACCTCGACGATCACCCCGATTTTTCCGTTGTGAACATATGAATCTATATAGCCCGATTTAACTTCTCGCTCAGATTTTGAGGCCGCCTTGGAAAACCCTTTATTCTTCAAAATTTCAACCGCTTGTCCCTCGTTGCCGTCAGCTTCCACCAATGCTTTCTTGCACTCCATCATCGGGAGCCCGGTTTTATCTCGAAGCTTTGCAATTTCTGTTGCTGAAATATTCATAATAGTCCTCCGATATCTATGGTATCTATGAAATAATCTATGTGGTAATCTCTTTTGATGTCTTCGCGAGCGTTTTGTTCTTCTTGATTGTATCAGCAAAAAGTTTGGAAAACATAGTTATCGATTTCGTAGCGTCGTCGTTGGCCGGTATCGGAAAATCAATTCCAGCCGGATTGGCGTTTGAGTCAAGCAATGCAACAATTTTTACTCCGGCTGATTTTGCTTCAAGCACGGCATTTTTCTCATCGTGAGCGCCTATCAGGATCAAGGCTTCCGGCACCTCTGTCATTGTCACAAGTCCCCCGACGAGATTTTCACTCTTCTCTATCGCCTGCATTAGCTTTACTCTATCGCGCTTTTTCATCTCTTCGAAATCACGGCTTTGCGATAAAACTTTCATTTTTTCCAGCTTTTTTATCGCTTTCTGAACCACGGCAAAGTTAGTCAATGTGCCTCCGAGCCAGCGCTCGGTTACGTATGGCATAGTACAAGCTTCAGCCGCCTCTTTCACAATCGCTTGAGCCTGTTTTTTGGTACCGACAAATACCGCTTTTTTACCTTCTGACGATATTTTCGCCAAGTATTCAAGCGCCAAGGCTAGCTTTTCTTGCGTTTTTTCCAAATTAATCACATGAACGCCGGATTTTGACGCAAAAATATACGGCGCCATTTTTGGGTGCCAGCGTGATGTTTTGTGGCCAAAGTGAACTCCGGCCCCAAGCATCTCTTTGAGTGTTGGTGTTTCTACCATAACAATTTTCCTTTTCCGCAGGAACCCCGCGAAACCCGAAAGGGTGAAGTGGGGTAACCCCGCCCTCCGCCCAACAGTTATTCGACGTAGAAGTTGTCATCCTGAACTTGTTTCAGGATCCCTTCTGCAATCAAACAAGGATTTTAGATGGGCGTGTGAATTTAATTAACTTGATATCGTATCTACATTATCACAATATTTTCCATTCTGCAAACCTTGACAGATGCAGTTAGATGATGTAATATCCTAGCCAGTATCGCGGAAGCGGTACAGGCGTCAATCACCACTCCGACGAAAGAGGCTCCCATGCCACTTCCGAACATCTGCCAGACAGATACCGAGAGAGTCGATCGCTGCCCATGCGGGGTGATAATACCTCCGCCCGGCTGTGTCATCGAGATTCTCCGTCGACCAGAGAAAGGCGACACAACCGACCTTACGCCGGGAAGCCGCTGGCTCGTTCTGGGCTTTCACCTCGGCACTTCTAGCCACTGGCTGGTTGTGACCGAAGATGACCCGACCATCAACCCAGATCGGTTGGATTCACTCCGCAACTTTCCCAGTCTGCTCACTAAAGAAGTAAAAGGAGTCCGCAGACAGACGTCACCGTTCAAAATCGAGTGCGTT
>Ga0156406_157_pt2 | contig 23897 bp, 22 predicted proteins | sample RifOxyA2_FD_108049 | JGI IMG/M metagenome (GOLD analysis project Ga0156406, IMG submission 108049) | Candidatus Berkelbacteria bacterium RIFOXYA2_FULL_43_10
GAAAATCCAAAGAACCCAAACCGGATCAGAATATTGATTTTTCTGCAAACCCCGAAATGGCGTCATTCTCCGAAGACGCAATGCTTGGGCCATTTGGACCTTTGCCCGAAAACTTGAGCACAAAAACCAAACAACACAAGGCCAGCATTTTAAAGCAATTTACTTTGAATATTTCATCCCTCGCCAAAATTGGCAAGCTGGACCCGGTTATAGGACGTGAGCGGGAGATCGAAAGGATAATGCAAATTCTTTCGCGCCGCAAGAAAAATAATCCGGTCCTCATGGGCGAGCCGGGAGTTGGCAAGAGTGCGATTATAGAGGGTTTGGCACAAAAAATCGCGGATGGCAATATCCCCTCCATCTTAGCCGAAAAAGAGATTCTCTCTCTCGACCTAGCCTCGCTCGTTGCCGGAACAATGTACCGCGGACAATTCGAGCAGCGTTTGAAGAACCTTCTTGACGAAATTCAAAAAAATAAAAATATCATTCTTTTTATCGATGAAATTCACACCGTTATCGGCGCCGGTTCCGCCGAGGGCTCAATGGATCTTGCCAATATTCTCAAACCAAAACTCTCCAAGGGCGAGATATCGGTTATCGGGGCAACCACGCTTGATGAATATAAGAAACATATCGAACGCGACTCCGCCTTCGAGCGTCGATTTCAACCGGTAATAGTTCCCGAGCCTAATGAAGTGGAAACGATAAAAATTCTCAAAGGGATCAAAACAAATTACCAGCTTCACCACAATGTAATCTACACCGATCAAGCTCTTGTGGCGGCGGTCAAGCTTGCAAGCAGATATATTTCAGACCGATTCTTGCCCGACAAGGCGATAGATCTTATTGACGAAGCGGCGGCATTCAGCAAACTTCAGATGAATCAATCCAAAAAACTTATTAAGCTCAAGTCAGATCTTAATAAATCTATAAAGGAAAAAGATAAGGCAGTTTCCGGCGAACAATACGAGCTTGCGACTTTGCTTCGCGAGCAGGAGCTTAAAATTAGGAAAGAAATCAAAAAACTTGACATGGGAAAAGGCGACACTAACAGCAATCTAATCGACGAAAAAGAGATCTCCGAAGTCGTCTCTCGCTGGTCCGGCGTTCCCATCAGTAATTTAAATATCAGCAACAAACGAAACTATATCAAGCTCAAATCGAACATTAAAAAATATATTGTCGGCCAAGATGAAGCAATAGATGAGATCACAAAATCGATAAAAAAATCGCGTACGGGTATCTCCGATCCCAAAAGGCCTATCGGTTCTTTTATCTTTTTAGGGCCTACCGGTGTCGGAAAAACAGAACTTGTTAAAATACTCTCAAAAGAGTTTTATGATCGGGAGGATGCCCTTATCAAAATTGATATGTCGGAGTTTATGGAGCGCCACAACGTCTCTCGTCTCGTCGGTGCTCCTGCCGGATATGTCGGTTTTGAAGAGGGTGGGAGGCTGACTGAAAAAGTCCGCCGCAACCCATATTCTTTAATTTTATTCGACGAGATAGAGAAGGCCCACCCTGAAACGTTAAATATTTTACTTCAGATTTTAGAGGATGGAGAGCTGACCGATGCCAAAGGGAGAAGGGTTGATTTTCGTAATACTTTGATAGTTATGACATCTAATATCGGCACCGATTTTGCTTCCAAGCAAACCGATATAGGTTTCAAAAAATCCAGCTCTAAAGAGAACTATCAAATGATCAAGGACAAGGTCATGCCATCTCTTGAGAAAAAATTCCGACCTGAATTTATTAACAGAGTTGATTCGATAATAGTTTTTAAACCTCTCTCCGAAAGCACGATCAGAAAAATCGTTGATATTGAGATAAGAAAACTTATCGATCGAATCTCGGAGCAAAACATTGCTCTCGGAGTTGATCGTAAAGCTAAAGATTTTATTGCAAAGCGTGGATACAAGCCGGAATTCGGCGCCAGACCGATGCGAAAAGTAATCTCTGAATTCATTGAGTCGCCAATCTCCGAAGCTATCCTTTCCGACTCAATTCAACTCGGTGACGCCGTAGATGTTAAATACGATGCAAAAGAGGATAAGCTTGCGCTTTTAAAAAATGGAAAAAAAATTATTTAATTTACTCGATCGCAGAAGTTCACATTTTGAAAAATGTGCCCGCGCGACTATTGAGCGGGCATTTATTTTTGCTTCGGAAAAACACAAGGGTCAAAAAAGATATTCTGGAGAATCTTTTATCATCCATCCTCTGAATATCGCTATAATGCTTGCTGAAAAGAATTTTGACTCTACAACAGTTATATCCTCGCTCCTGCACGACACTATCGAGGACACCGCGACAACTTCGGATGATATAATCAAACTCTTCGGATACGAAATTGCCGACATTGTTCAAGGTGTGACAAAGATTTCCAGCATTCCTTTGAAAGACAAAGTGCTCTTTTTCTCTGATGATGAAGTTTATGGCGAGAGGATTGAAAATTACCGCAAGCTTTTAATCGCAACAGGGAAAGATATACGAGTAATGATAATCAAACTCTATGACCGATTGCACAATGTGCAAACTCTCAAATACGTACCTGCCGAGAGACAGCTATTCTACGCGAAAGAATCGATAGAGATTTATGCAAAAATTGCCGAACGGATCGGTCTAAATGATGTAAAGGTTAGGATTGAAAACGAAGCTTTCCCCTTCGCTTATCCTGATCAATATAAAAAACTCATGCATTCGCTTGAGACTATCCCGAATTATGACCCTAAAATAATACAAACGAAGATCGCTGAAATCAAACGCTCTCTCGAGATGAACAAAGTTGATTTTCTCGAGGTAAGCGGGCGACTCAAACACAAACTAAGTATCTACAACAAGCTTCTGCACCGGCACGATTTCGACCTTTCACGTCTTTACGATCTAAATGCATTTAGAATCATTGTGAGTGAAGTTTCAGAGTGTTATCGTGCTCTGGGCGTTATTCATTCCACCTTCTCTCCGGTACCGGGGCGAATTTTCGATTTTATCGCTAACCCAAAGGAAAACGGTTATCGCTCGCTTCATACCACACTCTCCGATAAAGATGGCCGGTTTTTTGAAGTTCAAATCAGAACCTCTGAAATGCATTACATCTGTGAATTCGGTATGGCCGCCCATTGGCATTACAAAGATTCCCTAAGCGGTAAATACAGCCACCAACTCAAACTTGACTTGGCTGAATGGAACCAGGAGATCAAAAAAATCAGAGAGCTTGACGACGATGGCGAGGCTTTGAAATATATCCGGGGAGAGATTTTTTCTGAAAAAATATTTGTTGCAACCCCTAAGGGTGAGATTATCAAACTCCCCAAAGGTTCCACAGCCATTGATTTTGCATTTCGAATCCATACCAATCTTGGCCTAACCTGTTCCGGCGCACGAGTTAACTCCAAAATTATCACGCTTGACACTAAACTTGATAATGGCGACATAGTCGAAGTTATCAGCTCCTCTCGCTCCAAACCATCCCGGGATTGGCTGAAGCTCGCAAAGACAGAGGGAGCAAGGCAGAAAATCAATCAGTATCTTCGTGGGCAAAACCGTGATCGCTTCGTAGCCGTTGGCCGAGAAGTTTTTCTCTCCTACCTCAAACGTTATTCCCTGTCTCTCCCCGATGAACATTTATGCAACTCGACCATTGCGAGCTCAATGATTCCGTACCAAGATCTCAATTCTGCTCTGGCCGCCATCGGCCAAAAGTTTTTCACACCGACAAAACTCGTTAAAGCCATATTTTCTTATTTTTCGACCGAAAAGAAAAAGTCCAAAACTCCGAAAAGCGCAAAACTCGGCAAGAAGATACTCTCAAATATTAGCTACTCCTACGCAAAATGCTGTAAACCCAAACAAAATGACGAGCTTACGGGTTATGTGACCAAAAATCACATTCTTAAAATCCACCGTAAAGATTGTAAATGGCTTTCGCATACGGACGATAGTCGGATTGTTGATATCTGATTATGATCATCGTCTTGTTGACAACCGCACTCTGCCTTGATACTCTTAGACTTGATACTTGAGAAAGTTTTTGAATTATGAAAAATACTTACCAAAGTGCGCGAGGAGTCAGGGATATACTACCGGACGAACAACCGTATTGGCAGTTTTTGCGTAGAACTGCAGAATCGGTGTTTGAAGCGCTTGGAGTTTCGCGCATAGACATTCCGCATTTAGAAAATTCCGAGATATATACTAAAGCCATAGGCGAGAGCACCGATATTGTAGGCAAAGGAATGTTCACCCTTGTGAATAGGGGAGATGATGAAGCGAAAAATACTTACGCTTTACGTCCGGAAGGCACAGCCGGTGTAGTTCGCGCCTATATTCAAAACGGGATGCAAAGCTGGCCTCAACCGGTAAAGCTTTATTATCTTGGCGCGATGTTCCGTTATGACCGACCACAAAAAGGGCGATACCGCGAATTTTATCAAATTGGTCTGGAAATTTTCGGTGATTCTTCGGCAAAATCAGATTTTCTTTCCATAATGTCCGCCTGGCAAATCCTCAAAAAAATCGGACTTAACGATGTTATAGTTTATACGAACTCAATCGGTTGTCCTAAATGCCGTCCGAAGTATGTGAGTAAACTTAAAAAATATCTCAAAAACAAGGAGGGCAAACTCTGTCCTGATTGCAAATTGAGAATTGATAAAAATACATTGCGCGTTCTGGATTGTAAAGAAGAGCCTTGCCAAAAAGCAACCTCCGACACACCGGTGATTTTAGATACTCTCTGTCCCGAATGCAAATCTCATTTCCAAAATACGTTAGAGCTTCTTGAATACTTTGGAATACGTTACGATCTTGACACCAGATTGGTGCGAGGGCTGGACTATTATACAAAAACAGTTTTCGAGATATGTGAAGTTTCCGATAAAACAAGGCAGAATTCGTTGGGTGGCGGTGGCAGATACGACGAGCTCGTTTCGATGTTCGGCGGGGCCAAAACCCCGGCTGTCGGCTTTGCTTTGGGCATGGATAGAATCGTAACTCTGATGCAGGAGAATAAAGTAGATGTCCCCGCAAACGGGGGCGTTGATGTCTGCATTCTTCAGCTCGGAGAAAAAGCAAAAGCAGCTGCTAAAAAAATATATGATATTTTAAGCGACGAAAGCGTCAATGTTTATTTTGTACCCTCCAACGACACCTTGCACTCTCAACTTCGGCTAGCGGCAAAACTTAAAGCAAGAATCGCCATTATAGTCGGTCAGACCGAAGCGATGAAGGATGAGGCGATCATCCGTGATCTCTCTGCATCTTCTCAAGAGAATCTACCTGTTAAATATTTGGCGGAAGAAGTTCTGAAACGCTTGCAATAACGAAACTCACAAATGATCTATTGTGAGCTGGCGACTTCTGCCAGCTCTGAATTTATTTATGAAAGTTCTAATTGAAAAAATGGTTTTTGCTGGCATCGGTTTGGCTCATCTTGATTACGGCGAGCCTCTCCGCGGGCATGACAAATCAAAGGGCAAGGCGGTTTTTGTCAAAAAAGTTGTTCCGGGTGATGTTGTTGATATCCGATTGATTAATGAGAAAAAAGATTTTACTTTCGGCGTGGTTAAGAAAATCATTAAGCCGTCTTTGACACGAATTGATCCTCCCTGCCCGCATTTCGATAAATGCGGTGGTTGCGATCATCAGAATATTAGCTATGATAATCAACTTAAATATAAAGATGAAATTTTCAAAGAGGTTCTCTCGCGCGCAAAAATAGACGTCTCGCCAGAAACAATAATCCCCGGATCGGATCATCCTTTCTTTTACCGTAACTCAATTCGTTTCTTCTTTTTACATAAACAGGATGGTTCTGTCGCTTTCGCTCGGCACAGATACGATAGACCGAGTGAGTTGGTCGAGATTAATTCATGTTTTCTCCAATCAGAGGTTTCGAATAAGATACTTAAGTCGCTTAAGGAACATATCAATAATAAGATCGAGCACAAATCCGGGCTCTGGCAGATCAAAATCCGCGAGGGGAAAGGAACGGGGGAGTTTATGGTGGAGATCATCACCTCCGGGGAAACACTCGAGGGCAAAGAGGGGATTGTCGAAGTTTTGAAAGATACCCCCGATATCAAATCGATCTATCACACAGTCACGCCATCAAAGTCCCTGATCAATCTCCGCAGAAATTTGATATACGGCTCACCGATAATTCATGAAAAAATCGGACATTTTACTTTTCAGATCTCTCCGCAGTCTTTTTTCCAAACGAATTCTTTGGGAGTGAAAACTTTATATGATGTTGTAAAATCGATGGCAGAAATCAAGATAGGGGAGAGAGTTTTGGATCTTTACTGCGGCACCGGATCTATCGGAATTTATCTCTCGACTCTGGCAAAAGAAGTGGTCGGCGTTGAATCCGTACCGGAAGCTGTTAGGGACGCAAACGATAACTCAAAGTTAAACAAAATCCCCAACATCAAATTCATCCGTGACGATGTACTAAATTATTTGTTTTCCCTAAAAACTAGCAACTACAAACTAGCAACTGTAATTGTCGATCCCCCTCGCGCCGGTTTGACTCCTGAAATTATCGATAAACTGTCAACGATTAACTGCAAACAAATCATTTACGTTTCTTGCAATCCCTCAACCTTCGCCCGCGATATCAAACTGTTCGAGAAAAAGAAATACATACTCCGAAAAGTTCAGCCAATCGACATGTTCCCCCAAACCCACCATATAGAATGTGTCGGTCTGTTGACAAAATAATCACAAACCTTTTTAAATATTTACTTTTGTCGCCAATCATATCCATTCTAATTATTGGCATTCACATATACATCGGAGAATATGGACGTACGTCCATATTCTCCGATGTATATAATCTAATTTAAGATTTATGCGCTCTCAATTTGTATTATTTTATATTGCGCTTAGAACCTGCCACTTATCCACAGGCTACTTATTGACCTTGTTCGGGTTATGTTTGGTATAGTGTAAATACCATGATAACCGAACATAATACGAATAAGAAATCTGCGAGATTTCAACCACCATTCAATGACGGATGGTTATTATAGTTTAAAGTTCATAAAATTGAAAGTTTATAAAGTTAATGAATAGGGGATTACGATGGAACCGTTAACACGAAGACAGAAAGAAATACTCGACTACATAAGAAATTTTATTGATGAAAACGGCTATGCGCCGAGCTACCGCGAGATAGCTTATTACTTCGAGCTATCCTCGACCGGTACAATTGCCGAGTATATCAATATTCTGCAGGAAAAGGGTTACCTTTCAAAAGAGGCTATGGACGCACGCTCGATTCAATTAACTCCGACTTTCGCTTCTAGTTTTGACATCTGCAATATTCCTCTCGAGGGAATGATAGATGCCGGCAAACCCATAGAAGCGATTCGTACCAATGAAACTATAGACATTCCGAAGGACATGATGGGCAAAAAAACGTTCGCTCTGCGGGTTAGGGGAGACTCGATGGTCGAGGATGGAATTCTGGACGGCGACTATGTGATCATCGAGCAGACCTCCTCTGCGCACGATGGTGAAATAGTCGTCGCTCTCGTTGACAACGCCAACGCTACCCTAAAACGATTTTACAACGAAAAAAACCAGATCCGCCTTCAACCGGCCAACTCCACTATGAGTCCAATGCGTTTTGCCAAAGGACGAGTAACTATACAGGGAAAGGTGAGGGGAGTAATTAGAAAATTTACCATGCGCTGAGCTACACGGACTTTTATACGCAGACTTTGCGCTGAAAATAATTATCGCATTGCAATGACGGGCTTCGTTACCGAGAAACGAAAGACGATGATTCAGCTTCTGATCAGACCGATATACAACTTAATATCCCAAACCGCCTAAAACAGGCCAGTGGCCTGTTTTAGGCATTCAAATACATCGATCTTGTACACAGATAGAACGCTGAATAATTAGTGTATTAGAATTCTAATTTCGTATATTTGCTTTATTGTTGAGAAATCATATATACTATTCTTAATGGAGGGAGAAAAGCGAAAATTGATCAAGTTTTCCAACTACAGCCTCTGTATAACTCTTCCCAAGTGGATTATTAAAAAGCTCAAATGGGAAAAGGGCGAGGAAGTAAATCTTTTTGTGGACGAGAAGAAAGCAGAGATATTAATCTGCAAAGGAAAGAAGGCGACTCCGCCCGTTCCTTCTACTGCAAAGTCAAAACCTGCCGCATCAAGTGATAATTCCTCAATGCGCTGGTGACTGATTGATCAATTCCAGATAGCGGCGATATGCCGTTTTTTTGTCTTTAATATCAATCCGATCTGATATAATGTGATCGTAGCAATAATGTTATTATTCTCATCTGTGTTAATCTGTGAATAAAATCTGTGGTGGTTATTATGTCAAAAGTTTCATTTATTTCGTCTGATGACAGAAAATACAATATCTCCCGCGCTCTCTCACTAATAAAAAGCGAGATTGTTTCAGGACTTAAAAATGCTAAAAATATCGTGGTAAAACCGAATTGCGTAGTCACCGATTTCGATCTCGCCGCTACTCACAAAGATGCTATTGATGCGCTCTTGGAATTTATCGAACCTTATGCCAAAAGCCAGATAATTCTCGCGGAAGGGTCTGGGGCGGGGGAGACACTCGACGCATTTAAAAATTACGACTATTTCTCTCTGCAGGACAGATACAACTTCACTATCGTTGATCTTAACAACGACGATTTTGAGACAATAGAACTTTTTGACCGCCGCGGACGCAAGTGGGGCGCTCAAGTTGCAAAAACAATAGTCAATGCCAATTATCTGATATCGATAACACCGCCAAAAACACACAACGAAGTCGTATATACTGGCGCTATTAAAAATGTAGCTGTCGGTTCTCTTTTGCGTCCAGAAGGAGGTTTCGCCGCTCGTCTTGCCACCAGATTCGGTATCGCAAGAAACAACAAAGCGATGATACACCAAGGACTCAAAACTCTCAATGCAAATCTCCGGATCCTTGCCGAAAAGATAAAAATCGATTTAGCCGTAATAGACGGTTACTCCATCATGCAGGGGAACGGCCCCGCCCATGCCGGAGAACTTTATCCCGGCCACTGGGCTCTTGCATCTTCCGATCCTCTCGATGCGGATTTGATGGCCATAAAACTAATGGGGATTAATTTACAAGATGTCGGTTATCTTTCGATGCTCGCCGGAGATGACCACCCACCGGAACCGTTTGTGATTGGTGATGACTGGAAAAGTTCCGTCCATGAGTGCAAAATGCATTCTAATTTTGAATCGATGCGAAAGTGGAAGTAAAGAATTCTAAATGCTATAATGGGGTAGTGTAAACATTTTGAGTTTTGAGTTTTGAATTTGTAATTTGTTCCCGCTTCGCTCTCGCGTAAGCGAGGCGAGTCGGATTTCGGATTTATGATTTCGTATTTTACATGGAGGGGTTGTGGGGATATCTGACGATATTAAAATAAAAAAGCCAAAACAAAAACCGACTCCGGTGGAACCTGTCAAGGAAGAGATCAAAGCGGAGGACGGTGATTCTGTCGAAGTTAGAGTTAAAAAAGGCAGAGATAGGGTCTCCGATCTTTATGACAGTTTTCTCTCCGATAACCATTATTACTACGGTGATCACCCCCAAACCGTACCTTACAAAGATCATGCGAATGATCCGAAACCACCGAAACAGGCTAAACGGTCCAAGCTCGGGCTAATTATTTTCTTTTTAGTGCTAGCCATAATCGGATTGATACTTTGGCAGAGCTACCCATCGATTAAATCTTTCTATGACGAACTAACCGGAGCGGGGAGCGACACACAAGAGTCATCTTCGAATACTCTTTACAGTGATGTTCCATCTCAAGATTATACTACCGGCTCGGAAACTTCGGATGCGCCCGCGGCAACCACCGCGCCCAGTACAGAATCTGCGACATCGGCGATTGACAAAAGTGCTATTTCAATTCAAGTACTCAACGGAAACGGAGTAAGCGGTTCTGCGGCCAACGTAAAATCGACTCTCGTGACCGCAGGATTCACTGTCTCTTCAGTAATAAACGCGAAGAAATTCACATACGCATCTTCAATTATTTATTACAAAACCGGCCAAGACGAGGAAGCGGCCTTAGTCAAAGCTTCACTGCCGAGCCTTGTTATCGAGTTGAAAAATAGCGATACGTTAACAACAAATTATGATATCGTAGTCCTTGTAGGGAAAACATGACACACACAGAAATAATACACCGAAAGGGCACAGAATAATTCTATGACTTCACTTGATAAAGCCATCCAGTTTCTAATAACTTCAATAAAATATTTAGGCTCAAATCCATCCGCACTGAATAGAGTCGTTGGTTTAATATTGATTTTTATCATCCTCGGATTCATCCTGCTTTTATTCGTAATATTCAGTCTCCCGCAAATCATCCTGGCACCGTATTAATATAATGAACCCAACCACCACTAATCTTGTCCACTAATAAACACTAATATTTGTGACTATTTGTGGATAGGGATTTGTGTCGGTTAAGTTCCAATTATTTGAATTATCATGAACATTCTTGACACAATCTTTAGCTATTACGATCAGCTCTTGGCTCCGATTCCTGTTTACTATCAGGCTTTAATATCTTTGGCAATTTTACTATTCTTAGCATGGAATGTTTATAGTTTTATCAAAAGCGGTCATTGGTTGTTTTTGGCCATACTTATTGCCACACTTCCCGGAACGTGGCCGGCAACGAAGAAAATCGGGCTGATTATCTGGTATTTGCTCAAAGGGTTATTAATTAGGATACAAGGACTTTAATGGCGAATGATGTTGAAAAGTATGATGTCGTAATAATCGGTGGTGGCCCGGCTGGCTTGACTGCATCTATCTACGCCCAAAGAAGGGGACTTAAGTCTCTGGTTATCGCCGCAGAGCTGGGGGGTCAGATGGCAAAAATAAGCGAAATAGAGAATTGGCCAGGAGAAGAGAAAATCAACGGCGCCACCCTCGCTCTCCACATGAAAAATCAAGCCGAAAAGCTAGGCGCTAAAATAACTTACGAGCAAGCAATAAAGATCGAGAAGCTTGCTGACATCAGCATATCTGTCAAAACTACTCAAAAAGAATTTATTGCCAAGTCTCTAATTCTGTCATTTGGCAAAACTCCCAGATCGTTGCGCGTGCCGGGGGAAATTGAGCTTATGGGCAAGGGAGTCTCTTACTGTGTCAACTGCGATGGTCCTCTTTTTAAGAACAAGAGTGTGGCAATCGTCGGTGGTGGAAATTCAGCATTGGGTGCAGCTGTTATGATGTCCGGTATCGCAAAAGAAATTCACTTAATACACAGAAAAGATCAATTTCGCGGAGAAGAGTATATGATCAAAAAAGTTGAATCATTAAAAAATATTACGACACATATGAGCTCTCAAATTACAAAAATAAATGGCGAGACAAGCGTTGAGGGAGTCGAGCTTTCTAATGGAAAAACTTTAAGCGTCGAGGGCGTTTTTATTGAAATCGGATTCATTGTCAACGATTCATTGGTCGAAGATATTTTAGAAATCGATAAATTCGGTCAGGTAGTTGTTGATTCTCATCAAGCAACATCTCTTCCGGGAGTTTTCGCAGCAGGAGACTTGACCAACATGCCATTTCAACAGTTAATCATTGCTTGTGGCGAAGGAGCGACAGCCGCTCTTTCGGCGTTTGATTACATTCAAAAAGTTTTTTAGCGATAAAGTATTAGTTGTATTATTACCACCACAGAATTGTGCCACTGAAAATCACTGAAACTATTTATCAGTGTTAAATAGCCCCAAAGGGGAGCCTTCGGCTTGGATAAGATCAACCTGCCCCTCGTAGCTTTAGCGAAGTGGGGTGGTAGTGTATTCAATATATTATGGAGGGACGAACAATGGATTTAGATTTACATCAAGAAGAGAGAACTCTGGGAGAAGTCGAACCGCCAAAACGTAAATTGAAGATTGTGGAGAGAATTAGAAATTTTTTCGCTAATCCTAAAAAGAGATTGATCTTTATCGGAACAATCGGTCTTCTTGTAATTGCCGCTTTTGGCATCGGTCTATATTTTATGACCCATGAAGCAAGAACTTCGGACAACGCAAATAAAGAAGCGGCTAAAGTCGAAGAACAGAAGTTCGAGGCACCTTTGGATGGTGTTAAAACTGATATTGATTCGAGTAACCGATATCCGCTTGCCGTGATGGTCGAGAACCACACTGAAGCAAGACCGCAATCTGGGCTAGAGAAAGCAAGCGTAGTCTATGAGGCTATTGCAGAGGGCGGGATAACAAGATTTATGGCAATCTTCGGTACTTATGAAACCGAAAAAGTCGGGCCTGTCCGTTCCGCAAGACCCTACTTTGTTGATTGGGCTCATGGCTATAACGCTTACTACGCTCATGTTGGCGGCAATGCGCTCGCTCTTGACAAAATAATTGCTGACGGAATACTGGACCTTGATCAATTTAAATACTCTTCCTCTTATTGGCGAGACACTTCCCGCAACGTCTCCTCCGAACACACAATGTATACTTCGACTCTTAAACTTCGTGATCAGGCGGCAAAATTGGGTTATACTACCAGCAAGAATTTTAATATCTATCGTTTCAAAGACGACCCCGATCCAACTCCGACTCCAACTTCAGATACAACTAACATCGCCGCCCCAACTACCGCCGCAACTGTTGATATTGACTTTTCTTCGGCAAACTACAAGGTTCAATACAAATACGACAAGGCAACCAACAGTTACAAGCGCAGCCTTGCCGGATCTGCTCACAATGACGCCATCTCTGGAAATCAGCTCAATCCAAAAAATGTGATTGTAATGACGGTGAAAAGAAATGCAGTGGTAACAAGAATAAACGAGCACGGATATACCATGGACAACATTGGAGAAGGTACTGCAAAAATATTTATTGACGGGAAAGAGATAGATGGAAAATGGAAGAAGAGCTCGAAAGAGAGCCGGGAGATATTTTACGACTCAACCGGTGCTGAAATTATTTTTAACCGAGGACAATTCTGGATTAGCGTGATCCCGCCGGAGGGAACGGTGACTGCAACCGCCGAAGCTACAACATCCAATTAGACTAATTTAACTAATTAGACTAATATGGTAGATAGAAATAATATTCAATGCCCATCCTACATTCAGGTTCGTCTCGAAACCTATCCGCCTCGGCTACGCCGGTGCGAGACGGGCGGGTTCGCAGACGAAACTTCATTTCGGAGGGCGCTACCAACTATACATATAATTAATTAGGTTATAGTAGCGGAGGGGAATATGGCAACGATAAAAGATCTGAAAGCAATCGAAATTTTGGATTCCAGAGGCAATCCGACATTGGCTTGCGACGTAACTCTTGATGACGGAAGCACAGCCACCGGTTATGTGCCTTCCGGCGCCTCTACCGGCAAGTATGAGGCACTGGAGTTAAGGGACGCTGATAATAACCGCTATGAAGGCAAGGGGGTTGAGAAAGCGATTGCAAACGTAAACGAGACTATCAAAACTGCTCTTATCGGCCAGGAGGCTTCTGATATTTCGGCTGTTGATAAGAAAATGATTGAACTCGATGGGACAGAAAACAAATCACGGCTTGGGGCTAACGCGATTCTCGCTGTTTCCATGGCTCTCACTAAGTCAGTTGCAATAAGTGAAAAGAAAGAGCTTTATCAACTGATCGCCGAAAAACTTGGAGTATCGCAAGAGAAAATAATTCTTCCGACTCCGATGCTAAATATTTTAAACGGTGGCAAGCACGCCATCGGGTCAACCGATTTTCAGGAGTTCATGATCGTTCCGGCAAAATTTGATACTTTCAAGCGAGCGATCCAGGCTGGAGCTGAAATATACCACGCACTAGGGGGGATCTTGGACGAACGTAGTTATCAGCCTCTGGTAGGCGATGAAGGCGGATATGCGCCTGCACTCTTTTCCAACGAGCAAGCGATGGAACTTCTGATGATGGCGATAAAAGAAGCGGGTTACAACGCCGGAGAGGACGTTTTTATAGCGCTTGATCCTGCCGCGTCCCGATTGTACTCCGAGGATATATACCAACTACATCGGGAAAATCGTTCGCTCACTAGCCAAGAAATGATAGAGTTTTACGAAACTTGGATCGAAAAATTTCCTATTATTTCTATCGAGGATGGACTTGCCGAGAACGATTGGGACACGTGGAGGGAATTGACTAAACGGGTCGGTGACAAAGTGGAATTGATCGGAGACGATTTATACGCTACAAATAGAAAGCTTCTTCAAAAGGGGATCGAGCATTACTCATCTACAGGAATCTTGATCAAGCTCAATCAGATAGGCACTGTGACCGAAACGCTGGAGACGATAAAAATGGCGCACGATGCTGGATTCAAGGTTGTGATATCTCACCGCTCGGGAGAAACCGAGGATTCATTTATCGCTGATCTGGCTGTCGGTTCTGGTTGTGGCACCCTAAAATCCGGCGCACCGGCTCGTTCGGAGAGAAATGCCAAATACAACCGGATACTAAAAATTGAAAGCGAACTTGGCGACAAAGCAACATATGCTAAATGGGACATCAGCGAAACTACATCTGATATCTCCGGAGATACTCCTGCTCAAACGACAACTCCAGCGCAAACACCTGCACCTACGCCAAGCGCACCGATATCGGAAGATGGGATATAGACACTAGTTGCTAGTCGCTAGTTATTAGTTGTTAGTTTAGACTAAAAGAAAAACCCGCCGAGCTGGCGGGTTTTTCTCTTTATTACTGCCGATATTTCATTATCCTGGGTAGCCAAGTGAACGTGCAACTTTCATTACTTTGTTGTAATAAGCCTGTGACGGATTATAACCCCAAAGGGCACGCTGTACATTTGAACCACCGCAAGCTTTCAAGTAATATGCGCCAGACAGAATTGCGTCCTCTACATTATTGATGTCGGCAACACCGTCTCCGTTTCCGTCAACACCGTGCCCTTTCCAAGTCGAAGGTAAAAATTGCATCGGTCCTTGAGCGTTGGCATATGATTTTTTAGAAGTCGATCCGGAACAACCTGTCTCGACATAGTGGACAGCCTGAATAATTCTGCGGTCAACACCTGTCGCAGCTTCGGCTTTTGCATACAACGCTTCGAAATCTGAAGGATCGTTGTAGGCAACAGTTTTTGCAGACGTTTTGATCACTTTTGATGCATTCATAGCATCTTCTCTGGCCTTAGCTTCAGCTCGCGCTCGAGCTTCTGCCTCGGCTTTTTCTCTGATTTCACGCTGAATTGTTGATTCACCGGGGACAATCTTCGCCTTCTCGCTCTCGATATTGAGAGCTATCGACTGACTTTTATCGAAAACTAGTTTAGAGATATACATCTCTGTATCTTGCGCTTTGGCGGAAGCCACTATCAAGGCCAGTATCGCCAAAAATAGTATTCCTACGGTAAAACTTATTGTGTTTTCGTAGTTGATCCCAAGCGATAAACTTCTTAGCATCCCTCTCATTTTTGACTTGTAATTCCTCTTGCGAAGAATCATGATTTTGTCTGGATTTCGGTTGGATAATACAGAGTTTGAGTATAAGCTAACATTCCCTTATTCCAGACTCCTATGTTAATAAAAAACACAAAATCCCGCTGATCTGCGAGAAACTTCTTCATTATAGCATATATAATGCTATCTGTCAACCCTTTTATTTAGCATATATCCTCTCCCAGAGCGCATATATTGCTATTTGATATATACTCTTTTTGCTCTGCTCCGATTCTATTCGTTCGCCAGATAGTGAACGATCGTTCAGTATCTGGCGAATAGTGGATGTATATTTGATAATTTGATGTTAATATTTATGCTCATAAAAAGCGAAAAGGACCGGCATACGTCTGCACCAGTCCTTCTCGGTCCGCCCGTTCGTCCCTTACGGGACAGGATGAGCTTCCTATGCCGCGATCCCCAAGCTGATCCGCTCGCGCGCGCGCGAGCATACGTCGAGCATCTCGCGTAACTGATTGAGCGCTGCTTCTGTCTCATCCTCTTTCGGAACCGTGCCCATGAGTATCTGCTGTGCCACCTCTGTAGCCACCCCCATCCTGCAATCCAGATCACCTGCCTCCAAGGAGGCGCACGTCTTGAAGCCTTGCGCCCATTGTTCGCTACCAGCGCAAAACTTCTCCAGCCACATCCTGACACGACCAGTTGGGGATACACCCCCCAACACAAACTCAATCGCCAGCCCTGTGCGCGAGACCACTAACGCCAGCAAATCTACCACCAGACGTTCGCTAAGATCAATCACGGCGCTTACCTCCTCTGCGGTTGTCGACAATCCAAACATACCACACACAGTTCCGCGATTTCAACGTTTCCACTGTGTCTCTCAAAATTAAATGTTATAATACGCTTATGAGATCAGATGACTGGTTGGAGAGTAGGTTGGAGTACATATACAAGCGCTATTTTGGCGATGTTGAGGCTATCAATGCCATCTATATTGAATTTGGAAGAAAGGCCAGAAACCAGCTTGGGTGCATCAAAAAAGTCTTCCCCAAAGGTGTAATAGATAGGATAAAGGGGGAGTTCGATACCAAAATTGTCATCAACGGATTCTTTCGAGACGAAGCAATACCGGAATATGTTGTTGACGCCACTATCGCACACGAGCTTAGCCATTATGCTCATGGTTTTTCTTCGCCCCTGCCTCAAAAATACCGACACCCGCACAAAGGAGGCAAAGTCAGGCACGAGATGCATTCGCGTGGTTTTAAAGATATGCTCAAGAAACAAAAGCGATGGCTCAAGGAGGAGTGGAGAGGGTATTCGGGATGAATTATTCGAATTACACTAATTGACCTAATTATTCTAAATTAATCCCTATTCAAATTAGACTTGTGGCGGTTGCAATTGATGAGAATTTGGGGTAGAATAATATCGTTTATAAGATACTCGGAAGGTGGTGATTTTTTTGATAGAGATTAAGAGAAAAGGGGAGGAGCGACCGGAAATTTTAGTCCGCAGATTCAACCGCGAGATACAGCAAAGCGGTGTTTTGACATTGGCAAAAAAGAAAAGGTATTTTGAAAAAGAGCTCAACCGTAACGCCAAGCGTAAATCAGCCGTGCGCAGAAGTGTAATTTTGTCCAGCAAAAGGGGATATTAAACCATTAATCTGAAGAAACTACACTGATTTGATAACACTGAGTGAGCACTGTTAGCATCGTGTCAATCGTTCATCGGTTACGAGGCCCGTACGGTTAAAGCCAAACGATAACCCACACGGGTTTCGTTATCGTGGGACGACTACCGAGCAAGAATTATTCGTATTTTAGCGAGAGGAGTAAATATGACAATTTCAGATCAGATCAACGCTGATTTTATGGAAGCGTATAAGGCGAAAGATGGCGCTAAATCGTCTGCGCTTAGAATGCTCAAAAATGCGATCAAAAACGCCGAAATCGAAAAAAGGAGCCCTCTCGATGACACAGAGACGATCAAACTTTTAAGGAAAGAGCTAAAGAGTCGCGAGGAAGCAACGGCCGACTACAATAAAGGTGGAAGAGGCGAGATGGCGGAGAAAGAGGAGAACGAAGCCAAATTGATCTCGACATACCTTCCGGCAGAGATGTCTGATGAAGATATCAAGAAAATCATCGAGTCAACCGCAAGCGAACAGAATATTTCATCTATCTCCGATTTTGGAAAGTTAATGTCAGCTTTGATGCCGAAAGTGACAGGCAAAGCTGATGGCTCTAGAGTCTCCGCTCTGGCGCGCGAGTATTTAAACAATGCCTAGCGCTAAGATCACACGTAGATATTTGCTTCTATCGATTTTGATCTTTATAATCGCTTTTTTTATTATTTTCTCTACAATCTCATATCTAGGATCAATTTACACCTCTTATCTTGCACAGTTCTTAATTATTCTGACAATGGCGATTGTCTCATCTCTCATCCTGGCTTTTACCCTGGGATATTTCACCACAACCGTTTCAAGCGCCATGATATTACTTCGCGGGCGAATGCGAATGGACTCCCTATCGAACCCATTGCTTGTTAGGCTTTCTACCGAAGCTCCTGGCACCTATTATCACTCTCTAAATGTCTCCAGCATCGCCCAGCGTGCTGCTAGAGCAATTGGCGCTGACTCGCTCACGGTACGCACAGCCGCTTATTATCACGATATCGGCAAACTTAGCGCTCCGGATGATTTTATCGAAAACATTTACCGATCCAAGGTTAACGATGATCGAAGCGCTACCCAACTTCGAAAAAAGGTAAAATTAATTATTAGCCATGTTCCGGAAGGAGTGAAAATTGCCGAGGAAAATCATTTAAGCCAAGAGATGATCGATTTTATAAGAGAACACCACGGAAAATCCAAAGTGATAAGTCTCTACAAAGAGGCAAAAGAAAGGGGGTTCAGGATCGATCAGAAAGATTTTACCTATCCCGGACCGACTCCCAGAAGCCGCGAGTCTGCGATATTGATGCTTGCTGACTGCGTCGAGGCGGCGGCTCGCGCCCGTTCCCCGCTTACAAAACGATCAATTCGAGAAATTGTTGATTCTGCGGCAAAAGAGAAACTTGAATCGGGGGAACTCAAATCCTCCGGACTCACTTCTTCTCAGCTATTAAAAATTAATAAATCGCTCGCTGAATCGCTTCTAGCAGTTTTTCATCACAGAGTCGCATATGATCAAGATTGAATATTTTGGAAGAGTGGGGGAGAGAGAAAAAAAATCTTTCCGTAGGATCGCAAACAGAACATTGATCGATTCGGATGAGAAATCGATATTGCTTGAGGTGATGTTCGTATCTAAAAAAAAGATAGCGAACCTTAATCTTAAATTCCGATCAATCGATAAAGTCACGGATGTTTTGAGTTTTCCGCAAGCAACTGTGCCCGGAAAGGAAAGCGTTTTTGGGACAATATGCATCTGCCCCGAATACGCAAAGGAAATGGGGGAGAGTCTGGATTTACTCTTTCATCACGGGCTAATGCATCTTATGGGCTACAACCACGAGACAAACGAGCCAGAGTGGAGTAAGATGTATGAGAAGAGCAAAATACCAGCAGAAAGGTAGTATTACCACCACAGATTTGCGCCACAGATTGACACAGAAATTTGCTATTAACTTTACTTGTTGCCGTTACTCGTTTTTTATCTGTGATATTCCGTGATACAGATCTGTGGTGGTAATAATTCAATTAATTCTTATGCAACCATTTGATATTAAAAAATTAGCCCGCAGTTTTCACAATGCATTTCGCGGGGTCATCCGCCTGCTTGCCACAGAGCAAAACGCCCGCATTCATGCTACAATTTCTATCGTTGTGGGGATCCTGGCGTATATCCTTGGAGTCAGCCGCATTGAAGTCACAGTCTTGTTTATGGCCATTGTCTTAGTCTTCGCGATGGAAATTATGAATACGGCAGTAGAGCGAACTTGTGATATTATCGACTCCGAACACAACGTACGAATCGCCGTAATCAAAGACGGCATGGCCGGCGCTGTTCTTCTCGCCTCTGTGATCGCTATCGTCGTCGCGATCTTAATATTTTTACCGTATATCCGAGAACTGTTTGGCTAGTTGGCATTCTTTATCAAGTATCGTGTATAATACATAAGGATGTATAAATGATAATACAGCTGTTTTGACTTTATAAACTTTATGAAATTTTAACTTTAAACTATATCGGAGGGGTAGTCGATTATGGCACACGAGACACTATCGGTAGGAATTGATATCGGAAGCACAAAGATAATTACTTGCGTCGGCAAGTCTGAAGAAGGAACCATAGATATTATCGGCCTGGGCAAAGCACCCAACCAGGGTATGCGCAAGGGCTTGATCGTTGATGTCGAAGAGACCGTTTCCGCCATCTCCGCCTCGCTTGAGGAAGCGGAGAGGATGGCCGGAATGCCTCTTAGATCTGCCGCTGTCAATATCGAAGGAAATCATATCGAATCAGCCGATAGCAAGGGCGTTATTGCCGTAGCAAAAGTTGACGGCGAAATAACAGAGGAAGATTTGACTCGTGTGCTCGAAGCGGCCCGCGCTATACCCAACAAACCAAACCGCGAGATACTGCACGTCCTTCCAAAAAACTTCATTATCGATGGTCAAGAAGGCATCAAAGATCCTATCGGAATGACCGGTATTAGGCTCGAGGTTGACGCAACAGTTGTCTCAACTTCATCGAGCGCCCTTAAAAATTTATGCCGCTGTGTCGAACAAGCCGGAATTCAGACCCAAGATATTGTATTTTCTCCTCTGGCCGTAGCCAAAGTTTTACTTTCAAGACGCCAAATGGAGATTGGAGTGATCCTAATCGATGTCGGCGCCGCCTCAACTTCATACGCATTTTTCGAGGACGGCGATATGATAAGTTGTGGAGTAATTCCTATCGGCTCATCACATATCACAAATGATATCGCTATCGGGCTTAGGACCTCGCTAGATGTAGCCGATATATTGAAACTTAAATACGGTTTCGCCCTTCCGGAGAAAGTTTCAGAAAAGGAGGAGGTTCAGCTTAATAATTTGGATAAAAAAGAGGATGGAGTAGCCTCACTCAAGTATATATCAGAAATTATTGAAGCAAGGTTAAAGGAGATATTGCTTATCGTGAGAGAGAAATTGCGCGAGATCGGAAGAGACGGCACCATGCCTGCCGGGGTTATTATCACCGGCGGCGGTTCTAAGCTCGAAGGAATCATTGAACTTACCAAGGAAACACTTCGTCTTCCAGCGCAGATCGGATCTCCAATAATCGAAATCGGCGGACTAGTTGACAAGCTTGATGATCCAGTATATTCTACAAGCGTGGGTCTTATGTTCTGGGGGCGCGATCACAAAGAGAGTGGATTTTCATTGGAGAAAACATCTGTCTCTGGTGTGTTGTCCGCGGCTAAGGGCTTTTTCAAACAATTCTTGCCATAATTCAAAATTAGAATATACTAAAGATAACCAAATCCTAAGCACGAATCTCGAAGCACGAAACAATATCAAAATACAAATGTTCAAATGTTTTAAACTTTAGAATTTAGAGAATTATTATTTGTTTCGGATTTCGAAATTCGGATTTTTAATTAGATGGATGGGGTGGGAGAGTTTATGGTCGAGAAAAAGTTATCTGATTTGGAAAACTTCGCAACGATTCGCGTTATCGGCGTCGGCGGTTCCGGCGGTTCAGCTTTGGGGCGGATGATTAATTCGAAATTACGCGGCGTTGATTTTGTAGCTATCAACACCGATGCACAAGCACTTGCGCACAATGAATCACCGATCAAAATCCAAATCGGTAAAGACACTACAAGGGGACTCGGGGCGGGTGCTGATCCGGAGATCGGTCGAAAGGCTATTGAAGAAAACAAGGAGGAAGTTTACGAAGCTCTCAAGGGCTCGGATATGGTCTTTGTCACCTGCGGAATGGGCGGTGGAACAGGAACCGGCGCTGCGCCTTTCGTAGCAGAGATCGCCAAAGAACTCGGCGCATTAACAGTAGGAGTTGTAACCAAACCTTTTTCATTTGAAGGTCAAAGACGCAAACGTATTGCTGAAACCGGTATCTCCGAAATGAAAGACAAGGTTGATACATTAATCACCATCCCCAACGACAGGCTCTTGCAAGTTATTGATAAAAAAACTTCTCTTTTCGAAGCATTCGGCGTAGTTGATGATGTCCTTAGGCAAGGTGTCCAGGGTATTGCCGATTTGATTACTCTTCATGGGATAATCAACGTCGACTTTGCCGACGTCAAAGCTATTATGGCAGATGCCGGATCTGCTCTTATGGGTATCGGTCATGGCACCGGCGACAACCGCGCTATAGAGGCGGCCAGAGCCGCTATCGACTCTCCCTTGCTTGAACTTTCAATCGATGGCGCAAAAGGAATCCTGTTCAATATTACCGGCGGTCCGGATTTAGGCATGTATGAAATTGACGAGGCTGCCAAAGCCATAACCGAAGCCGCCGACGCTGACGCGAACATCATCTTTGGTGCGATAATCGATGAAGCAATGCAGGGCGAGGTCAAGATCACTGTGATCGCGACCGGATTTGAGTCCGAGCATGCCAAGCCTCATAAAATTCCGTTTCCTAACGAATCGCGCTCAAGCGATATTCCCGCATCACAGATGATAAGACGAGATGAGTCTCTGATATCTACGCCGCCGGTAGAGAGTGATGAAAAACCTGTAAACGACGAAGATGAACTGGAAGTCCCGGCGTTCATCCGTCGCAAGCTCAAATAATAGTGGATATTACCACATAGATATCTGCATAGATACCATAGATTTCTTGCAAGAATCCTAGCCGTAACGGCGAGGATTCTTTGTTTGTGTTACTAGATGTTGTGAGATATAATATTATTGTTGCGTATATATAGATAATCTTTCCATAATTTTGATTTTTTACTTTTAATTTTTGAATTATTATGCTTTGTCCTTCATGTAAAAAATCCGATACGAAAGTCCTTGACTCCCGAGATCAGGGAGATCGGGTAAGGCGGCGCAGATGTTGCCTTGATTGTTCGTATCGGTTTACAACTTTTGAAAAAATTGAGGTCCCAAATATAAAGGTCGTAAAGCGTGACGGAAGCTGCGTGAACTACGATCGTGAAAAACTTGCTCGTGGAATCAGCCTCGCTTTTGAAAAACGGCCGTTTCAGTGCGAGCGGGTTGAAAGCATTGTTGCCTTGATAGAAGAAAGCATTCTTCTGCGAAAGGATAAAACGATTACATCTAAAGAGATCGGGGAGATGGTCATCGCCAATTTAAGGAAAATAGACAGCGTCGCCTACTTACGTTTCGTTTCAATATTTAAAAAATTCGGTAGCGCTAAAAAATTCCGACAGGAAGCCGAAAAATTATCATAAACACATAAGAATCACGAATTAAACTAATAACAAATACCGTCGCAATTTATATACTTGATACATAATACCGTATACATGATACTTAATTTGAAGGAGACACAATGTCTGATGACAAAAATGAAGCTAAAGGGGCCAGAGTGGCCGATGCCAACAATTTTGATGATTTGATGAATGAGCCAAAGCCGGTGTTGGTTGATTTCTTTGCCACCTGGTGTGGACCATGTCAGATGATGTTGCCTGTTATTGAAGAAATTGCGGACGAGGAAGATGAGAAGACTTTTATTGTAGCGAAACTTGATATTGACTTGGCGCCGGATATTGCCGCCAAATACAATGTGATGTCCGTTCCCACATTCATCATCTTCAAAGAGGGCAAAGAAGTTGACCGTCTCATGGGCGCAATGCCAAAAGACGCCATATTGGAAAAGATCAAATCTCATATTTAGTTCGATAACCGTTTGCCGATAATTATTAACCGACATTTTCATTCCGAAATTATTCACTTTCGGTTGCGATCAACGATCGGCGAAACTGTATTGACATATGTGATTATGTGTGCTATAATGAAATAGTTGACAATTTTGGGTCGTAAAATACGTGCCCACAGGCGTCAAAGCTCTTTAAAGAGATCCAGCCCGAAGGTTCGCCTTTGGGCTGATCTCGTATCCACCCACGACTGTCATCCCGAGCACATTCACTGTGTTCAGTGTAAACTCCGCGAGGGATCCCATCATTTATTGCTCCAATCAGCACGATATTGTTAGTTACTTCTATCGGGCGATTCGCTCGCCTGATGGAATGAAGCAAACATCACAGCAGCACTGGAGCCAATGCATGAAGCGCATCATCGTAGCATCGATCGTGATCGTTGTTGTCGTCGCAGTGGTCGCGGCCAGCCGGTACGGCTGGTTGATGCCGCTGACGCCACCCGAGGAAATCGGGGAGCAGAGCGCGCCGGTGGTTGCTCACCGGTTGGGGGAGATCTCGCTCGTCGAGTTCTTCCCCTTCGGAGGCTCCCTATCAGGGTTCGCACTGATGCGGACCAGGGACCTTCGAG
>Ga0156406_150_pt3 | contig 22859 bp, 17 predicted proteins | sample RifOxyA2_FD_108049 | JGI IMG/M metagenome (GOLD analysis project Ga0156406, IMG submission 108049) | Candidatus Berkelbacteria bacterium RIFOXYA2_FULL_43_10
TTACAAGTTCATCTTCCGTTGGATATGTAAATGTCGGACCCTCTCCGCTCGGAGCAATCGTTGAGCGCAGAAGCTCTCCATTCTCCGTGTAATATCTAACTAATGTCGGGGCAGGGTAATCATCTCCCACCATATAGGCGTAAAAAGCAAGCTCGTCCGGCGCTGATACAACAATTTCGGTAGCACCCCTGGTGATTGATTCGAAATCTTTAATCGCCATAGCGGCGTTTCCCTGAAGTTCGACTATTTGACGGCTTTCCCTATAACTTTTTAAACTCTGCGCAACCAATGTCGCCAGAAGCGCCGAAAGAATCGCCATCAAACCAGCAACCGCAACCAATTCAATCAGAGTCGAGCCCGGTTTTAACATTTTAATTTTCATTCTGCCACGATTTCTATCGCGTTGTATTGCCTGGAAAACTCTCCGCCCGGGTTGGTGATGACCAGATCCCAAAAGCCGACAGATCCAGTTGCTAGATTGAAGTCCGCGATAATTTCTTGGTGAGCTTGCACAGCAACATCGGTTCCAATAATTTCTGCGCCGCTACCAGAATTTACCAATTTCATCTCCGCACTATTATCAAAATTATATCCGGTGGCAATGATTGATGTCAGATCGCCCAAAACTCCCTGCGAGGGTAAAAGCGAGGTTATCCTCGGAGCGGTTGCGGAATTCGTTACATAGACCGTTACGGTTAAATCCGAGTCAGGGTCAAGATACACGGGCAACACCGGATGCGCCGAACTTGTAAAAAACCCGTCGGTATTAACGCTAATTTTATAATTCCCCCACTCCATATCGGTTAGTGTCAGCTGTCCGAAAGCATTGCAGTCATGATCCTCCGAATACTTGTAAGTAGTCGGGTTAAAATATATTTCCTTGCTATCTTCTATATGGAGATTGAGATTCGGAATCGGAGCGCCGCTTAAGTCCACCGTATTGATTGTAAGGGTACTAACCTTGTCTATGGCGAGAGTTTGCCGCGTCACCTGTTGGACAGAGATATTTACATCGGGCTGAAGTTGATTCGGGTTTTGGGCGGTACGCGGATATGTCATATCGGTCGAATATCCATCCTTTGTAACAACTAAATGGTAGTGGTTGTGCTCGTCCGGGGGCAGCGCCGGCACCATAACACATCCAGTGTCGTCGGTTATAAGTTCCATATCAACCGGCGGAGAAACTTCTGTGTTTTGAATAGTTACGGTTGCATCATTAACCGGCTGATTCTCTGCATCGATGATGCATAAATATAAAATACCTGTATCGCTTGGCGTTTCCGCCGCTTTGGCTGAAATATTCGTCGAGATGTCTGCAAGTGCTGGCTCTCTACCGATTTTGTGAACCTCGATCCGCGCCTTTTTATAATCATAAGGATAAATATCCACCGGTTTGCCCGGGATACTGCCCAAGGCGTCTCCGTCAAAAGGATCATCGACATAGTTTAGCGTAATATGGACATTGAGGCGAATATTTTTTCTAACTATTTCTTCGTCGTCCGGAAGATCTCCCGGTGGATATATCGCCCCGTTTTCAGTCGCCAGATCGTCGTAGGGCATATTTCTTAGCTCCTCCATTTTCTCGTTTGCCAGTGCCACGGCGGCAATTTTCGCTTTCGATAATGAAAGTGCGTTGTAGCCGGCCATGAAGGCGGCGATAATCGCAGTCGCCACAAAAGAGATGATCATAAGATCAACCAGAATCTCAATGAGCGTAAATGCCCTTTTTCTTGATTTCATCTCCCTCGAGATCTTCTTCATCCGACTTTCCCATCCCTTATGTTTGCTACCATCAATATTACAGCAATTACAGCAAATTTGCACATTTTTACAGACTGAATATGACTGATCAAATTTTTCGAAAGAAATAACTGACGATTTGTGGTACAATTAGCGGGTAATATTAATTAAGGAGGGATCAATGATGAGCATGAATCCAAGCATGATGACCGGCGATAACGGTATATCAATGATGTTGTTTGGCTGGATAATCTATCTGCTATTTATTGTCTTGTTAGTTTTGGGAATTTCGGCACTCTGGAAATATATCAGCAAATAGAGCTTTTCGTTAGCGGCACTGCAAGCACGGCACTTGACAAGGAAAATGATTAAGGTGTATTATACATATACCTACACCATAGGTGTATGTATTTTAAAATAAATGGAGAAGAAATGGATAAAAAAAGCGAGAAAACTTTAATCAATTTCAAAAAAGCGAAAAGTCACATCGAGAAAATTATCAAGATGATCGAGGACGGCGATTATTGCATTGACATTATGCAACAGAATTTAGCCGTTATAGGCCTTCTGAAATCCGCTCATCATATGCTTATGGAGGGACACCTAAACACCTGTTTTAAAAACGCTATGAAAACCAATAACGAAACCAGAAAACAAAAAATGGTCGCGGAAATTCTAAAAGTTTCGAAACTAGCTAACAAATAACGCTTTCATGGAAGGGATTTATGAACAAAACTGTTATTCCGATAAAAGGAATGCACTGCCGTTCCTGCGAAATTCTTGTTGGAGAAAAGCTAAAAGAAGATCCTAACATTAAAAATATTCAGGTTAGTTTTAAGGATAAAGAAGCCCGGGTATATTCGCAACATCCACTCGATATGGGAAAAACCCGACGACTGATAGCGGAGGCCGGTTATGAGGTCGGGGTTGACGAGTCAAAATCTTGGTTGAGCATGGATACAAAAAACTATCTCGACCTAGCGAAATCACTTGTTGTCTTGCTGATTTTATATTTTATCGCAAAAAAAATAGGTCTCTTTAATATAAATACCGGCACCGCAGACAAGCCCTCGAACCTTCTCTTCGTCCTCTTGATCGGAGTAACCGCCGGACTCTCTACCTGTATGGCGTTAGTCGGAGGATTGATCTTGGGAATTTCCGCTAGACACGCTGAAAAACACCCCGAAGCGACACCGGCTCAAAAATTTAGGCCTCATCTATATTTTAATTTGGGTAGAATCTTATCCTATTTCGTTCTCGGCGGATTAATCGGATTAATCGGTAAAGCATTCCAACTTTCCGGACCGACTTTGGGGCTTGCGACAATCGCTGTCGGAATTGTAATGCTAATTCTGGGAGCGCAACTTACGGAAATATTCCCCAAATTATCCAATCTTTCGCTCTCTCTTCCGCCAAGCTTAACTCGGCTTTTTGGCATTAAGGAGCGCCATGAGAGAGAGTACAGCCATATGAACTCTGCCCTAGTCGGTGCATTAACCTTTTTCGTACCATGCGGGTTTACTCAAGCGATGCAACTTTATGCCATAAGCACCGGAAGTTTCTGGGCCGGAAGTTTGATTATGGCAATTTTTGCTTTGGGAACTGCTCCCGGGCTTCTTGGTATCGGCGGTTTGACCTCTACTCTTAAAGGCAATTTCGCTAAAAAGTTTTTTAAATTCACCGGTCTTTTGGTAATTTTTCTTGCAATTTTTAATATCTCTAACGGCTATCGTCTGACCGGTTTCAATATTTTTCCACTCGATGGTGACCCCGGTATATCATCGAGCGAAGATCCGAATGTTGTGATCGAGAACGGATTTCAGGTCGTTCGAATGACACAAAATTCGGGAGGGTACTCTCCAAACAAATTCACGGTCAAGAACAATATACCAGTAAAGTGGATTATAGATTCCAAAGATTCCAATTCCTGTTCCTCAAGTATTTTTATGTCAAAGAAAAATATAAAAGAATTTCTCGACCCCGGAATAAACACTGTTGAATTCACGCCGACTGAAACGGGAGAGCTCAAATTCTCCTGCTCGATGGGTATGTACTCGGGTAAATTCATTGTTGTGGAAAATGATGCTCCGGCTTCAACCCCTCCGGATACGCAATCCCCTTCTTCGTCTAATCAATCTTCCCAGTCGTCAATCGGCCCGAATCCTGCCCCTTCGCAGACGAACCAAGGCAAGACGCAAAACATTAAAGCTACTTTCGATGATGTTTCCTGGGAAGCAAAATCCGATATTACTCCAAACGCATTTTCCGTAGAGGCGGACAAACCGGTGCATTTTGAAATCACTGCAAATGCCGAGGGAGTAGGATGTATGAGCACCATAATGATACCCGGGCTTGTTAACGAGCCGCAATTACTCGAAAAAGGAGAGACAATTAAGTGGGATTTTACTCCGAAAAAGGGAACTTATGATATCACTTGCGCCATGGGAGTCTCCCGCGGAAAACTTATTGCAAGCTAATAAAAGGAAACAATATGAAGCACAAACTTATCTTAAAAATTGAGGGTATGCACTGCACTTCCTGCGCGGGGATTATCGAAAGAACTCTTCGCAAAATTACTGGCGTAAGCTCGGCAAATGTCAATTTTGCGACTGAAAAAGCCCTGGTTGTTTATGACGAAAATAAAACAAATCCCGATGATTTAATTTTGGCAGTCAAGGGGGCCGGATATAAAGCGACTTTTGTTGATGAAAAAGATCCGGAATTTGATCAAAAAATGAGAGAACGTGAAATAGACGAGCTTCGGAAGAAATTTCTTTTTGGGCTGATCTTTTCTCTGCCAATGTTATATTTCATGTTACTTGATTTTTTCAAATGGCTTCCCGGAGGAGGAATATTCCCACCCTACTTCGGCATAGTTTCCTTGGTTTTGGCTATCCCTGTTCAGTTTATCATCGGCGCCGGATTTTACAAAGGTATGTGGTCAAGTCTTCGAATGAAAACTTTTAACATGGACTCTTTGATCGCTATCGGCACCTCGACTGCTTTCTTTTATAGTTTGATAAATTTCGTCATCTACGTTTCTTCCAATAATACTATTATCGGTCTTGATGGGATGAAAATCCCTGATTTGTATTTTGAAACGGCTGCTTTCCTTATCACCTTTGTTATCCTCGGCAAGTGGCTGGAAGCAAAAGCAAAAGGCAAAACCTCGGATGCAATTAAAAAATTAATGGGTTTGCAGGCAAAAACGGCGAGAGTAATCCGAGAGGGTAAAACACTTGATATTCCGGTTGACGAAGTTATCCATGGAGATATTGTCCTTGTTCGGCCAGGAGAGAAAGTACCGGTTGACGGCGTAATAACCAAAGGGTCTTCTGCGCTCGATGAATCGATGGTAACCGGCGAGAGTTTGCCGGTTGAAAAAAATGTCGGCGATATCGTTATCGGCGCCACTATTAACAAGACCGGCAGTTTTGAATTTAGGGCAACAAAAATTGGCTCCGAGACAACCCTTTCACAGATCATTCGGCTGATTGAGGAGGCGCAAGGATCAAAAGCTCCGATTCAAGCCTTCGCTGATCGTATCTCATCATGGTTCGTACCAGTCGTTATCGGTTTGGCAATCCTAACCTTAGTCGTTTGGTTGCTTCTGGGCTCCAGTATATCTTTTGCCCTGATGGCCTTTACCGCCGTTATAGTTATCGCTTGCCCCTGTGCGCTTGGCTTGGCGACTCCAACGGCAATTATGGTTGGAACCGGCAAGGGCGCTGAACATGGGATTTTAATTAAAGGTGGTGAACCTCTGGAAGCGGCGGAGAAGATTAAGGCAATTATTTTTGATAAAACCGGCACTTTGACAAAGGGAAAACCTGAAGTTACCGACATCGTCTCATTCTCCGACATTGACGAAGATGACATTTTACAGATTTCCGCCTCATTGGAAAAATCCTCCGAGCATCCGCTAGCTGAAGCTATTTATAGTTATGCAGATCAGAAAGGAATTAAATTAGACGAAGTCGCCAGCTTCAGCGCGATCCCCGGTCATGGCGTCGAGGGTAAAATAAATGGTAAAAAATATTACTTTGGAAACAGAAGGCTTGTTACAGAGATCGTTAGACTTGATATCGACCGTATCGATAGAAAGATATCTCGGATTGAGGAAGAGGGCAAAACCGTCATGCTTCTTTCTAATGAAAAGGAAATTATTGGAGCTATCGGTGTCGCCGATACTGTCAAGGAAACTTCAAAAGAGGCAGTGGAAAAACTAAAGAAAATGGGCGTTGATGTTTGGATGATTACCGGCGATAATCAGCGAACTGCCGCCGCGATCGCTAAAGAAGTCGGTATCACCAATGTTTTAGCTGAAGTCCTTCCCGAAGACAAAGCCAACGAGGTTAAGAAACTTCAAGACAACGGGAAAGTTGTGGCGATGGTCGGCGATGGTATAAACGATGCCCCGGCATTGGCTCAAGCCGATCTTGGAATCGCCATGGGTTCCGGTACCGATGTGGCGATGGAAGCCGGCGGGATTGTAATTATTAAAAACGATCTTCGCGACGTGGTGAAAGCGATTGAATTGTCTAAAGAAACGATGACAAAAATTCGTCAAAATATGTTTTTTGCGCTTTTTTACAATGTGATAGGGATACCCATCGCCGCCAGAGTCTTTTTTAGTCTGGGATTGATTCTGAAGCCAGAGCTCGCAGGATTAGCTATGGCGATGAGCTCGATATCCGTTGTCTCCAACTCTATGCTTTTAAGGAATTTTAGACCCGGGAGAAAAAACTGGATCTCACTAGTCGCTCCGGTAGTTATGGTAATTATATTCACTCTTTTGTTCGTCGAATTTGCCCGCATCAGCTCGACGATGGCAAGATAATGATAATTATATGGAGGAAAAATGAATGGTTGCACTATGGTTCACAATCAAGGTCTTGAAAGCGGATTCGGCAATGCATGGTTTGTTTATGCGATAATCGCACTGTTTATTGTTATCGGGGTTGCAACAATAATCAATGTCGTACAACGCCAACAATCTAATAGATGAGAAACGGCTGCTACAACGCAAAAACGCCATTTATGGCGTTTTTGCGTTGGTGGGCGACGATGGAATCGAACCATCGACCTCAGCTTTAGGCAAGTATTTTCGAATATACGGTCTTTCTGGTGGGCGACGATGGAATCGAACCATCGACCTCAGCTTTATCAGAGCTGCGCTCTAACCAACTGAGCTAGTCGCCCATTCGCCCACCAGAAAAACAATATGAACATCGAAAATACTTTATTACGCCTTGTCGCCCTTCGGGCATTTTTAAATCTTGTATGCAGAGCTGCGCTCTAACCAACTGAGCTAGTCGCCCACTCTACGAATTTACCAAAAATATCGTCTTTCCGCAAGACAAAGCTTTGCCAATCAGAAGATTAGAGATATAATGTGATAGTCTTATACTATTTATTGTATCTGCGTTTGATCTGTGTCATAGATCTGCGCATTATGGAGGGAAAATGAAAAAGATTTGGGTTGTGCTAATTACTTTTTTGATTACTGTGGGACTTGTGGGCGGTGGCGGGTATTATTATTTGAACTCTAAGTTCAATGATGATAAGGCGACGCTGAACAAACAGATTTCTGATCTCAACAGTCAGATTGATGCATTGAAAAATCCGGCATCGAGTTCAAGCACTACCAGTACTACGGCTACTGTTGATCCGACATCCGATTGGAAAACATATACAAATGCGAAATATGGCGTCTCTTTCAAATACCCAAAAACTTGGGCGATCGATGACGATACATACAGCGCAAAAAACATTGACGAGATGATTACTGTTAACCAACAGAATGTCAATTTCGACCGAGGGATAAAACTTATCGGTGAAGATACAAATAAGAAGGTTTATGTCGACTTGACCACGATCACTGATTATGCTGGAGTTGAGGGGACAGAAGAGGATGTCGCCGCAATAAAAAGTGTCTATACGAATAAAAGCGTCGGTACTGCTTCAAAACTCTGGTTGCCTCCTTCGAACGCAGGCATAATGGCAGAGGTTCCTCCGACCTATTTCGAAACTTCGGATGGAAAATATCGGGGCATCGTAACCTTTTCCAACATCGGCCAAGATTATAATGCTTCGCTAGATTGCATGATTATTTTGACTGATAATACATCGATATTTCAACTGCGCGCTCACGATGTTTCCGACAAAGGTAACGAGTATTTTGAAGGCGCCACAGCCGATAACTTCGAAATCGCCGCCACTAACTATCAAAATTATCTCAAAGGGCTGACTCTAACAAGCACCACGGAGACAATTATCAAGGATTACGCCGAGACCTTCAAATACCTCGCCTTGAGCGTGAAGAATATATAGACGGAAATGTACTCCCAAATGTCATTCCTGCAAAAGCAGGAATCCAGTTTCGGTTGCCGCCGGATCCCGTATCAACGAGTACGAAATGACATAAAAAAATTGTCCCGGAAGTCGTCGGGATGATTTTTTGTTAATCTACAACTGAATGATATAATAAAATTGGAAAATTAATTCAAAATACTAACATGTCATCTGAATCAGAGAAGTACACGCAAGAAGAAGCGATAAACGAAGCCCTGGAGATAAAGGGGGTGATTCGGGATGCTCGAACATCTATCGACAAAGACAAAACATCGAAAGACGAATATGAGAGCGCAGATCGATATATCGATCTCAAAAATAAATTAGACGATGTTCAACTAGAAGAGCTTAACACTATAAGAAGTCATCTCCGATTTGGTTTGGGTGGCACAGGTATCGAAATGCTTGAAAGCTCGACACTTCCAAAAGAATTAATCGACATGGTTATCGGCGAAGAAATCAGCCACACTATAAAAGTCGTGGGGAGAGTAATCGCCGAACAAATTAATAAATATATTACCGACGGGATATTGAGCAAAGAACAAGCAGAACAATCTATAATCGAGGGCACAACCGCTTTTTTGAGAGCTTATGGAAATCCCCTGACCTATGCTAGGTTTATTGAAGATTCTCGGCCATGGGTTGGTCTTTTATCGTGTCCAGAATACAGAGCTGTTGCTCAAGATGTTATAATCCGTGTCTTAAACCCTCCCGCTTCGTTATCTTCAGTTATTTGGGTTAGCGACATAACACGATACATGCAACCTTTGGGTGTAGTCGAAGAAGCGAAAACAGTTCCGGCAGTCCGTGAGGCGGCTATAGCCGCTTACGCTAAGACATTCCACGAATCGATTTCTCGAGGAAGCGATATGTCTGGGAGACACTCTGATGCTCATGATGGTATCAGATCGCTTTTCAACTTGACCGAAGAAGAATTATTTGATGTTCAAATCGGCGAAATCACTCGTTGGTTAGAATTACGAAATACGCACTGGGCTCTCTCGGCTCAAGAAGAGTGCGGATTAACAAATCAACAATTACTGGATTCAGAAGCATTTATACAAAGTTCCAGACAGATGTTGGTTAAAATACTAGACGAAGAGAAAGGAAATCGCTCGGAGGTACAAAGTGTATATGACGCAATCGAATTTGCAGATCATTTTGAATTTGATCAAGAATTTCTTGTAGACGAAGAATTGCAAACAGCGGCAAGAGGATCTTTTATCAGGCATATGGTAGCGGGAGGAGGAGAAATCGGCACAGCTGATCACATAGCAGACGCTTTCGAGATTCCAGAAACTTTTCTGACCTCGTCCGAAGCCAGAGAGGCCGCCATAAAGGGAATCAAAATATTGTTAAAATCTAAATCGAATAGCGACATTAGAGAGTATTACCCTCGGGCGATTGAACTTGTAAAATTATCGCCAGAGGAATTTGATAGCACGATCAAGGAGACTCTCGCCGATATTATGGAGGAAAGTGATGGCATTAATAAAGCGCGGGAGTTCGCAGGAAAACTCAATGTCTCCGATGAAAAATTTCTTGAGATGGCCCAGAGTATTATGGTCGAGAGTTTGAAAGATAGCAACTTAGGACTAGCTATCAGAATTGTGGAAGGTGTCGACATTCCTGAAGAATTAATTAGAGGCGAGGAGATACGAACTCTGGCTATCGGCGCCTTCAGTGGATATCTGGAGAAAAGAAGCATACATATATCTGTACTACGAGAGTTAGTCGAAAAATTTCATCTGCCAGAAGATGTTGAGTCGTATAACCAAAACCTACTATTCGGAGTTACTGAAAAGATTAAACTCGACAAAATCTCAGATGTTCTGTCATTGCTCTCCGAATATCAAACCTACGTCTGGTATCTTACCGATGAAAAAAAGAAATGGATATTTAATTCAAAAGAACTGAATCTTATAAAAGAAAAATTCTTGGAACCCAAAGAGATACACCTGCTCAAGGAGAACGGGTTCAATCTCGCTGCAAAATGGACAGAGACAAATGATTCCGGAAAGGACGGCTGGAAACAGGCCTTTGAGATACTGTCGCAGACAAAAGAAAGAAGGTTACACGAATGGGAAGATGAGGAAAACATTACCGGCCCATTTCGTCGTGGGGCTGAAATTTTTGGCTATGAGAGAATGTTTTATTATATGACCCATAGCAATGGTGGCAGACACGACGCCCTTTATGCTTTTGATAGTATCGTTAACAATTTGTATCAACCGTCTGGTCTTGAAGCTAATGTGTTTTATTCTTGTATCCTGCAACAAGTTTTAGACGATACCTCCCATCAATATCCGGAAAGATCCTCTGTTCGCTGGCTAAATAATATTGCCCAGAATACCAGTCCGGAGCAAATTCAAAAAACTCTTCAGGATCTATCAACATTTGTGGAAATCCCCAAATTACGAGAACTGGCCCAACACATTAATTCTTTCGATGATGTTTTTTCTTCGTGGTCTAATTTAAAAAGATTTTATGCAATCCAAAAACTTATAGAGAAACGAGAATTACTGGAAAAGCTTGCGGAATTAAAAAATCAAGGAAGAGATCGGCTTTATAATTACATTGAAACACTTGCTTTTCATGAAACATCCGATGTCAGTATGGAAAAAGTAATGCAGTTCTGGCAAGACCCAGAACGGTTTTTAAGTGTAGGAGATGAACACTCCGGGCGCCGACATAATATGAAAAAGCCCTCCAACTATGTTAATATTCCTAATCTAGATCTCACAGCAGAAGAATTAAGAGACTCTCTCGTGGAAGGCGACTTAGACAGTCTTCAAGTTTTTCATCCTTTCGAAATTGTTTATGACGTTCCGATTGAAACAAACGGCGGCGAACCGTTGCCGATATTAGAATTGTTGAAAAAAGCATTAGGAAGCAGAAAAAATAACATTCCCGGCCTAGCAATAAATCCCACGAAACTCTTTTCCGGAGTTGGGAAAATGTTTAAAGCTCAAGGAATCAATTTACAGGCATACATTTCGGGAGAAATCCAAATTTCTTCCGAACAAGAGGACATTCTCTTCGATTTAATTAACGACCCCAACTTCGGGGTTAAGAAGAGTGCCGTTAAAACGGATAAATATAGAGCGAAAATATATCTGAAAAGCGACCCTGAAGGAGTTGTGGCCGGCAACGACACCGCCTGCTGTATGCCCTTTGGCTCTGGAAAAAATAATGTATATACATACAATCCGGTATGCTCAATTTTTACGATACAACGGCAAACCGCTGATGGAAGATGGCGAACTATTGCTCAAAGCGTATTGACCGAAGATCGTGATATAAAAACAAATATTAGCGATCTGACACAGACAGTCGAAAACGCGGAAACACCAGAAATTGCTACCCTGATACCGGACGAAATTCTGACAAGCGCAAAATCAACAATAACAGCAGATAATGTGGAAGTTGCACCAAATTTTAGATCCAGGGAGGGCGCTAGCGAATTGCTGGAAAACCTATATAGAGATTTTTTCAACGAGTATCTGTCTCGTTATAACGTTGATGGACGATTTGACGATCAGCGCATTATTGTCGGTGAGGGCTATTCCGATGCATTAAACACGCTACCCAAAGTCGACAATACATTTTTACCCTATGCCCCAGTGGCTTATTCTGACAACATCTATCCGACGGCATATTCGTTGCCCCTACACAAAGCCGAACCCTTTGGAGTTGCTAAAGCTGTGACTGAAACCGAACAACCGCCTAACGAAACCGAAAACATTGAAGCACTGAAGGCCGTAGGAATTGCAGGCTTAAGTTATCTTGATTTTCGAGATACTTTACCTGTTGCTTTTTTGGAGGGCAAGGCCTACGCGGACAACCCGAGCCTATTAACATATTTGCATAATTTGGAAAATGGGTTAATCGCAAAGGACATAACTAATTCTTCAAAAAAACGACTAAATATGAGTCTAAAATGGCAAGACACGGAAGGCAGAATCCGTGGGTATATACTGGCATACGAGGGTAAAAAGCAAGATGAAAAGGATGAACTTGAAGATTATGACGAGTACGACAATGATGAAAATGAGGATATGCACCCTCAAGTTAGCGACAATGGGGAAAGGATACTATACATTTCAGACCTTGCATCTGACAAAGCGTCGGCGTTTGCCGGCGGTAGGTTGATAAAAGCTTTCTTTGCTCTTTACAAGATAAATTATTTAGACAAAGGAGATCCAATCCCAATATTTTTTGAGGGTCGAGAGCAAACTTCGTATGCGATTATTAAAAGACAATTGGACAGAATATCAAAGGATCTGGGCGCCAGATTGGAGATGGACGAGGGGGAGACCCACAAAGAAGGCGGCGATATTATGCATCCGGTTACTCTTCGGGTCAAAGGCGCGGCTTGAGCGTAAAAAATATTTAGAACCACAATTAAAAAAACGTCTCGAAGAACATCGTGACGTTTTTTTATTAAATAGTTTCAATAATCTATCCGTGTTCTATCTGTGTGATAGATCCGTGTAGTTAACAATTAAATAGTGATAGATACGCGAACGACCATATGCCCTGTTCCACAGGGAAGCTCCAAGATACAAGATACAATGACCAGTTAAATTTCAATTTTCAAAAGATTGATTGATGGAATTTTGAATTTGCGATTTGTTTGGTTATTGTTACTTGGTTATTGGTTATTCCGTGTGGAACACGGCATTGCTCCTAGAAAGGAGGTGATCCATCCCCACCTTCCGGTAGGGATACCTTGTTCATGTAAGTTCCCGCTGTTACCAGCAGGCATGGACTATATCTTCATCCTAAGTTCGATTTGCTTACTCTTGCGAGGATGCCAAGACCCTATTCTTTCCATAAATTCTATGTGTGATTTCCTGGAGATAAAAAATCTCCAATAGTTATCATCTACTTTCCGACTTGGGTTGTGGATTGCTCCACAGCTGATTCCAAGCTCGCAAAGCCAGTTTCTGACATTAGATAAATCAAATTTATCTTTCTGACAAAACTGGAAATATAGAATCTGATCACTACTTTTTGGCATTCCTCCTTCAGCATCGAAATATCCTCTTATATATGCGACTTTATCGTTATCGTTTGCCGGACATTGGTTTACATCTATCTTTGCGGATGTCTCAAGTATCCAGACAAACCGATTCTGACCTTCTCTGTAGATCCAGCTTTTATTACCCAATCTTTGGAAAATGGCTTGCAGTAATTGCAACCATTTCTCGGAAGACTGGCTGAATCTATGAGTCTGATGTCGCTTATTATAAGTAGCATCATGAAGAGCGCCTAAGATATACATTCTTAGTTCGCTTTCACTCGAATTGCTTAGGAGTCGGCGTGTAGTCTCTACGGGGTCACTCCGATTTTCACATCGGAGGACTTCCCTCGGTATTGTCCTCATATACTTATTATATATCAAGGGTGTTCACCGATACAGCCGAATTTTTCTAGCAGATTGCTCCGCTAGGTCGCAACAATTTTACGACTTAGTCCTGATTACCGATCCCACCGTGGTGCCCTGTTGGGCGCTTCGGGCGTTACCGGCTTTCCTGACTTGACGGGCGGTTCCCTGATCACATAGATATTACTATTTATGTGTCAGACACCACTGGGCAAACGGTTTTACCGTACCCTAGCGGTTATTGTCTTTCTTACCGTTCTGTCTCATTTCTCGCTGAAGCATCCTAAACATTTGTATGCCCTCAGGAGATAGATGTTTTTTCTCAGCAACCAATCCGACAGCTTCGCAGAATATCCGGAAGCTATTTTTCTTTTTCGCTTGGAGCTGATACTTTTTCAAAAAAGGTATCAGTTTCTCCTGAAAATCAGAGAGTTTGGAAACTTTATACTTTACATGCGGACGCCATCCATATCTTTCGTATGAAAGATGATAGATATTGTCGCAATTAAGCGTTTCCTTGATCCTTTCTAATATCATGCGATCGTCGGCCCGAAGTTCTATTTCAAACTCCAGCTTGACTTCAATACGGTTTTTAAGCGTACTATGTCTTCCAATACTAATTGCGAAACATCCTTCTCCGTCAATAAACCCAGCGATATAATGAGGGTTAAGCTTAGACAATTTCATTCCTTTCCCGCCTAAATATTCATTTTCGGCGGGTACTATGAATTCAGCAGACTTCTTGTAATATATTGGATTGATTCACATCGCACCTACCTCGGGTATAGATTTTACTCGAGGATATTACAAGATCTCCCTTGGTCACCAGAATTTCCGTTCTTTCTTATCTCGATACCCAAATACTATATAACCTATAATTTACAGATGACTTCTCCATGCACACGAAGGATCGTCAGGTTGAATAGCCTTAAAGTATTCAAGCTAAGAAATGCTAATTTCGCCCTTCACTTGGTTCCTCGCGAAAACAAGCTGCGATTTTGCTTTTGTAGCTCTGTATACCACAAGATGGATTTTAACCATCTGGAAAAACTAGCGGCAAGGCGCCAGTGTACAAGACCCGAGAACGTATTCACCGTGGTATGGCTGACCCACGATTACTAGCGATTCCGACTTCATGAGGGCGAGTTGCAGCCCTCAATCCGAACTGGGGGTAGGTTTGATGGGATTAGCTCCACTTTACAGTTTAGCAACCCTTTGTTACTACCCATTGTAACATGTGTGTCGCCCAGGACGTAAGAGTCACGCTGATCTGACGTCATCCCCGCCTTCCTCCGACTTAACGCCGGCAGTCTCGTATGAAAAATACAACATACAATAGGGGTTGCGCTCGTTTACCGACTTAACGGGACACTTCACAGCACGAGCTGACGACGACCGTGCAACACCTGTCATCGCGTTCCAAAAGGCACTCCGCTATCTCTAGCGGATTCGCGAGATGTCAAGCCCTGGTAAGGTTCTTCGCTTGTCATCGAATTAAACCACATGTTCCACCGCTTGTGCGGGTCCCCGTCAATTCCTTTGAGTTTTAGCCTTGCGGCCGTACTACCCAGGCGGCATACTTAACGCGTTAGCTTCGAAACGCAGAGGGTCGATACTCCGCATTCCTAGTATGCATCGTTTACGGCGTGGACTACCGGGGTATCTAATCCCGATCGCTACCCACGCTTTCGTTCCTCAGTGTCAGGTAATGCCCAGAGAACTGTCTTCACCATTGGTGTTCCATACGATATCTACGCATTCCACCGCTACACCGTATGTTCCATTCTCCCCTGCATACCTCAAGTCATGAAGTTTTGGATACTTTTTCCCGATTGAGTCGGGAGATTTAATATCCAACTTTCAAAACCACCTACGAACTCTTTACGCCCAATAAATCCGGATAACGTTTGCACCCTACGTATTACCGCGGCTGCTGGCACGTAGTTAGCCGGTGCTTATTCATCTGGTACCTTCAAGATTATTCCCAGATAAAAGAAGTTTACAATCCGAAAACCTTCATCCTTCACGCAGCGTTGCTGCATCAGAGTTGCCTCCATTGTGCAAAATTCCCAACTGCTGCCTCCCGTAGGAGTATGGGCCGTGTCTCAGTCCCATCGAGGCTGATCATCCTCTCAGACCAGCTACCCGTCATCGCCTTGGTGAGCCATTACCTCACCAACTAGCTGATAGGGGCAAGGCCTCTCCCCAAGCGCCCAGCACCACTTTAAACGTGAATGATCATTAAATCAAATATGATTTTGCTCATGTTCAAAGTGGTGCTGGGCTTTGCTCTTTCGAGATTATGCAGGATTACCCAGCCTTTCGGCTGGCTATCCTTCACTCGGGGGTAAGTTCCTTGCTTATACTCTCTCGTCTGCCACTATATCGTTCGACTTGCATGTGTTAGGCACGCTGCCAACGTTAATCCTGAGCCAGGATCAAACTCTCCGTGTGGTGCGACCTTGTACATATAAATATGCACCATCCGCCGTAGCGAAGATTCGTTTGCCCCGATTGATCGGGGAGACGAACCTAAGCGCAGGAGGATAGATCGTGTTAGCGAAGTATCGATTTGACTCAATAATTCAAACTTAAATTGCGGAAGTTTTGATTTGCTCAAATACTTCCAAAAGGATTCTTTGACTCGTTCCGGAAATCGAAACGAATCGAGAAACCCGCGCACTATCACTATTTAGTTGTTAACGACCCTAACTACACAGATTTTATACCCGCCTGCATCGCATGGTGCGAAGCAACTTCGGGCAGGCACAGATATTCACAGATCCATTATGGAATTATATTATTTGATAATTCCAGCCACTGTTCTTCTACAATCTGAATAGTTACACTTTCGTGAGACACAAAAACAATTATCTCTGCAAAACAGAACACCACCCCTTGGATCAGAGACTATTAATTTTGATGTCTACCTTACGATCTTATGTCAAAATTATTCTCTTGTCAAGAGTGCAAAAAAACATTTTGTGATTTCTAATAATTTTGCTACTATATGTAATGCCCCCGACTCGCGGGGTCATCCGATTCAAGGGAGAGCTCCGATGGCAAGAAGATACAAGCCAGAAAGCCTCTGGGCTCCCCGTCGCTATCGGGCAGTCACAGAGACACTAGTCGAAACGTATCGTGCACAGATCGGACCCTTTCACAATAACCCGCAAAGCCCGGAGATGTCGATATTCGCCCTTCCTCAACTCGACAAGCCGGAGAAAGCGATCGCCGGCGCTTTCTTCCTCACCTCGTTACTCCGCGGAAGCATCGCCACCGTGAAAGCTGTAACGACCTTCAAGAATCTGGTGACCAAACACCCCGAAGTGCTTGACCCGACATCAATCCTCGAGCTCGGACAAAGTCGGTTGAACACAGAACTCGAACATGCCGGTCTGGGGTTCCTCTCCACCTATGTGGTCGGTGATTGGATCAGGAATGCGACTATTCTCGCAAAAGAGCAAATCGCTTTCGTCGATCTGGTCACGGGCTTCAGGGATTTCCAAACCGCTCATTTCGTGATGAGTGCCCCGAGGTGGGCTGGAGGTACCAGGCGCAATACCCATTTGCGCTATTACGACTTTTACGGTATGGGTGGTACTGGAAAGGTCCTGACCTTGTTTCTGCAGATGCTTATGGATCAGAAGCTGATCCCGCGTTTTAACCTTCCGGTGCTAACTGACATCCACCTTCTCCGCATCTTCACCGCGACAAGAGCTGTCAAGACCGATAGCGGAAGTATTCTCGCCTACACCCTCGCGAGAATGCTTCGAGATCTAAGTCTGAGCAAACACCCTCGCGACGATCCGAGATTCAATGTTGACCTTAGTCGGGCCACCTATCGTTTGGGGCAGAAGTTCTGTTCAAGACATCCCCAGATGACAGCTACCCCGATCCCTCCGGAGATGAGGAGCAAAGTCGGGAAGAAGTCGCCCTACACGCCGATAGGCGATCTACTTGGAAAGCGGTCCGACGACATGGGGAAATGTGTTGAGTCGGAGTGTCCGCTCCGGAAGTGGTGCCGAGACATCGTTCCGAGCGGCGCTTTCTACGAGTGCCAAGTTGTCGCACCCGCCAGGTTGCTCAAACCTTGGCTGGAAGAAAGGGGGCTGACCTAGACTCCCGTCGCATCCGCGGCGGGAGTTAATACTCACACCGGAATCAATGATATTATTTGCATCAACGAAATTAATGTTTTATAATAGTGCTAGTATTAATTAATTCTACTGATCGGTCAGTGCTCTGTCAGTGCATTAAGATCAGTGTTGTTGAGGGGATATGGCAAAGGGAAAAACAAAACAGCTAGTTGCTGTTTCTACGGTACTAGGGATTGCCCTCATAGTTCTTGCCGGAATTATGGCCTGGGTCGTTCTCCAGCTCCAGAGTATCAACTTTTCTTAACTAGATACTAAAAAAACCAAGCCCGACATTGGCTGGTTTTTTTGTGGTTTTCCGTTTCCTAAATATTAATCGACAATTTCTGTTCCTTTTCTGTCGCTCGATTATCTACTATATGATATAGTCACGTGTACATATCATATAGTTTGAAGCACCGGCCATTGATCAATGCCGTAGATACTCAACGTCTCACTCCCTTGAGCCGTTTAATGTTTGCTAATCACAACTTCGTCCAACACGGAAACATCCAGAACTACAGACACGGAGTTTGTCGCCGGAGAGAGGATCGCAATTATCAGAGTTGATCAGTGGATTAGATCAGTGGTAGCGTTTTCCTATTACTCGCTCTTCCACAGGCCATGGACATTGCAATAAGCGCGGGCAGAATCGGCTGATTCGAACTCGGCAGTAGGGGAGTCGCCGGGCTTGAGAAATCTCTTACACGTATTGTTTGATGACAACGCTTCTATCCACTCAATGTAATGATTTTCCTCCATAGGGTGGGGGACAGAGCCGATTTTAATTTCAATCCCTTTTTCCGATTTTGTAAGCACCGGCTTGTGTTTTCCCACTCCCTCATCCTCTGTTTTTTCGTGCTGATTCTCCATCGGTTGTCCACAGCAAACAAGCTCCCCTCCTCCGACGAACAAGACCTCGACAATGTTGCCACAAACATTACATTTATAGATCTCCCCCCTTTTCTTCGTATTCGCCATAGTTACTCCATATTAATAAATCCTAAATCCGAATATCGAAATTCGAAACAAATTATAAATCCCAAAATTCTAATGTTCTAAACTTTTGTCATTACGATTTTGATACTGTTTCGGATTTCGTGCTTAGAATTTCGGATTTTAATGTTGATTGTAGGGTTTCCTCGCTCGAGGCATGGAAACCCTACGGGTTGGCGGCTAGGCCGATTGGGCCTTCCGCCGAGGGTGAGGTCGTCTCCCCTTGACCGAGGTACATCGATGCGCCTCCTTCAGAGTAAGCTGCGTACTCGGCTGCGGGGCCGCAGCCGGTTGGTTGGGGACCGGCGGAAAAAAGTGGCGACAAGTGCCAGCCTTCTGGCACTTTGCCCAGGGATCGGGGACATCGGACCCGGTGCGTCCGCACTGGAAACGAAGATTGGATCCCACGCCGACGAACTCCAAATCGGGGCAGAAGCTGCGCATACTATTGCAACCTCCGCAGTGGAGATCGATGAGGAGCGTATCGTGCCCCTTCTTCGGGCAGACCGCTCGCCGATCGAAACCCACATCCCTGAAACAGATCTTTCGGCAGACGGGCACTGCTCTCCCCCCTTTCATGGGGACCGCAAAATGACTTCATCTAAAATATAGTACAAAACGATCTTTCAAACAAGGGTTACGGAGTCGGAAAGTCCCCGAACTGGGCACTGCTGTATCTTTTCTTTTCTCTGTGCGTAAATAAATATTCAACCGCCAAGATCAGAAGCGCCATTAGCACAACTGTCATTATCGCTCCCACATCAAATTGGCGATTAATTTTATAATTTTTATTGATTATCTGGTCAGAAAGATCAAATTCTCCTCCCTCCTTCATGTAAAAGCCGCTTCGCTCAACTTTGATATAATATTTTCCATCCGGTGCGTAATAAGCGTACTCTCCCCGCTCGTTAGTCACTTGAGGATTCTGTTGCTTGTAAGCTTCGCCATCCCATTTGACCCACTTTTCATCAATTTTTTGATATAAAGTTACGACAGCCTCTTTCACTCTCCTGTTTTTCTTGCCGGCAAACGGCCAAAAAGTCGTACTTTCTTCGTAGATATAGCCGTATGGAACGGTTGTAATACGCCCTGTTATCGCCTTCTCGCTACCATCGTTATAATGAAATAAATATATGATATCGTAATCACCTAAAACTTGTGGCACAGTCAGAGTCGTTTGCATCAGTTTCTCATAAGCATCCCTACTCATCAAATAGTGCGACGAGTTTAAGATTATCTCGATATAATACAGATCGTCCGCAAGAAGGTTGATGTCAAAGCTGATCAGTATTTCGCTCCCCCTATAAATCCGAACCCCCTGATTTTCTTCTTTGTCCAATTCCAAGAGTCCGTCTGGTAATATTGTGTAATAATTGATATCGGTGAGATTGATTTCTGTCGGTTCGGGAAGATTTTTTATTTCTTCGATCCGTCGTGTAACTGCTTCTTCAGACTCCTGTCCTGCCTCATTCTCCGGAGTAGGTGTCGGCTCAGTCGGCGTGGCTGGGGTTTCTTGAACCGCTGGGATTTCCGATATCAAGACCCCTGATGCGTAGTTGTGAGAAGTGTCATATGCAAAAACCGCATAATAATATCTGGTACCGTTTACGACAGCTGCGTCGCGATAAGATGACACCAATCCAGCTTCGATAATTTCACCATCAATTTCGTTTAAGGGATAATGATCCTCACGTTTTACGATTCTCACCCCCATGAAATCGGCATCACCCGGGTTTGTCCATGTCAGATCAATGATATTGTTCCCCGGAGTTGCGGCAAGATTGCTCACGTTTGAGGGCGGGGTAACGTCGTTTCCCAATATTTTTAGACCGACAATGATTCCGGAGTTGTCGTCGACCGCGAATGCAAAACCGGCCGACATAATAATCGCGGCTGAAAAAAGTAGTATAACAATCTTTATTCCCCTCATCCTTCTCCTATACTCAATCTAGATATCCGATCTAACTTATCACTAATTATTGTACCATAAAGCTAAATTCTATTTAATAATCACGAGATATCACCATCCCCACAGCGGCACATACTATATTATTATTTAGATCTTCCACATACCTTTTTCTTGGATCGTTTTTCCGTCTAGAACTATCTTGCCCCGTTTCATATTTTTAACAATATCCCAGTGTATTGCAGAGTCGTTACCGCCGCCGTTTTCTTTGTAGGCCATACCCAGCGCAAGGTGGATAGTGCCACCGATTTTTTCATCAAACAACAAATTCTTTGTAAACTTTTTTATCTTCGGGTTCATCCCGATGCCAAGTTCACCTAGATACGAGGCATTTTTATCGACATTGAGCATCTGATGCAAAAATCGCTGGTTTTTCTCTGCTTTTGCTCTTACCACTTTCCCCTTTTTGAATTCCAAATATATGCCCGATACCTCGTTCCCGGATCGAATCGCAGGATAATCGAATTTGATGAAACCGGTGGCACTTGTTCGCACCGGCGCCATGAAAACTTCGCCGCCTGGCATATTCTCTTCACCCTTATCGGCTACCGCTAATTCGCCCCTGATCTTCATTTTCAAATCAACTCCGGGGCCGAGCAGGTGAACCGATTTCCCCTTTTTGAATCTCCTCAATATCTTATCGATTTCCTTACCTAGTTTTTCCCAATTTTGATTCGTGGCACCAAAGACAAAATTTTCATAATCGTGGATCGACATTTCGGCATCTTGAGCTAAAGCCAAGCATGGGTAGCCGACTGTAACTCTCCTTATTTTGTCCTTTGCATTCACGATATAGTCAGAAATCGGCCGGGTGATTTTTGCTCGCTCAACAATCTTTTTTGGATCAGCCGATGATAATTCTTTTGTATTGCTTGAAGTATCAATCCCGATATATTTATCTGCATCCTTGACCTGAAAATCAAAAGCGGCTGGATATTTTTTGATGTGATGTTCCTTGGCATATTTGTAGAATATCGGTGCCATTCCAGGAAGTGAAAGGCGCAGTCCGGGATGTCCGCCGGCGTAAAGCACCTCCTTGTAAAGTGCCAAAATAAAATCGGAGGCTTCAGTTGAGCCGGAGATAATAACATTTTCGTCGTGCTTAACCTTGAGCGAATAATTCACGACAATTTTCGCTAATTTTTGAGTCCGCTGATCAATAGCCATATTAAGTAGCTTAAGTAGCTTAAGTAACTTAAGGATCTTAAGTTACTTAATTATCTTATCAATAATTCCATACTTCTTCGCTTCTTCGGCCGACATGTAGAAGTCACGGTCAAGGTCGCGCTCAATTTGAGATTCGCTTTTTCCGGTGTTCTTCGACATTATTCTCACCAGATTTCTCTTCGTTTTTAGTATATGCTCTGCGGTAATTGCGATGTCTGATGCCTGGCCTTCAGTACCACCCAGCGGTTGATGGATCATCATATCGGCATTTGGCAGTGCGAACCTTTTTCCTTTAGCACCACTCGAGAGAACCCATGCCCCACCGGAAGCGGCCATCCCGACACAAACAGTCGAAACATCCGGCTTGATATGGTTCATCGTATCCATTATCGCCAGCGTTGATGTTACCGATCCGCCGGGGGAGTTTATATACATCTGAATATCTTTTTTTGTATCCTCCGATTCCAAAAAGAGAAGCTGGGCGATAACCGTGTTGGCAACTGCGTCGTCGATATGGCCACCCAGAAAAATTATTCGATCTTTTAACAATCGAGAGTATATATCATATGCCCGCTCTCCATCAAATGTTTTTTCGATAACCGTTGGAATTAAATAGCTCATACGAATCCTTTTGTATTATTACCACCACAGATTTATGCCACAGATAGACACAGATATTGGTTACCACTGTTGCGCAATTGTCGTTACGAGCGTAGTAAAACGGAGCGTGGTAATCTATTCAGATAAAGATTGCTTCGTCGTATCTCCTCGCAATGACAAGCAAGAATGAATTACGCAACACTGGTACAATATATAAATTATTAGCATGAGCCGTCTTTAATTGTGTTTATCTGTGAAATTCTGTGGTACAGATCCGTGGTGGTTATGCTACCTCAATTTTACAATATTTCTCGGCTATTGTATCTCCTCAACCGCTTCCTGTCAAGCACACTTTACAAACCAACGATATATAAATTATTGATTGTGTATTATTAATCACAAAACTTATTCGTCTCACAATTGTTTATGTGGCGACTTTGTCGCGACCGCGATAATATCGCTATTTGTAACATTAATTATTTGTTCGATAAAACTTGTAGCGCCCCGGGTA
>Ga0156406_156_pt1 | contig 21683 bp, 16 predicted proteins | sample RifOxyA2_FD_108049 | JGI IMG/M metagenome (GOLD analysis project Ga0156406, IMG submission 108049) | Candidatus Berkelbacteria bacterium RIFOXYA2_FULL_43_10
TTCGTATATATTGAAATATTTCTTATATGTGCTAATATAATCTTGCGCGGGAAAGGGGATACAAACGACATGGAACCGGGTACTCTCGTCCGAGTCACAGACAGAGAATCGCCGCTGTTCGGTTACGAGGGTGTGGTCGTTGCAGATGTCGCCAGCATATCAACGGATACTGTCCATGTGGAATTCGGGAAGGAAGCAAGAATGCGGCTTCCGACTTGGGACCCGTTCGACGACTCCAAGTGCCAGTGGCGCGTGCCCACTCGCCCCGAGCAACTCGAGTTGATCGAGGCCTTGAGCGCCGAGACTGTAGCCAAGCGTCACTTCGCTAAGATGCACATGGCATCCGTCGAGTACGAGTTCGTGAAAGGAGTGCCTCACATCTGTATGATTGATGGGTGTGCCAACCTCGCAACTCACTATACCTACGTCAACTTCGTAGGACGAGTGATGCGTCTGCGCACCTGTGTTGTCCATCATGGGAAGTACAACCTCGTCTGCTCCGAGAGTCTCACTCTCGGCTGACGATACCCCAAGGAGACGCGATTCGATGAATCTGCCAGCCCGGCTATGCAGTTAGACGACTCAATGTCACCGGGGCTACAGCTCATCTGGCTAGCGAGCAGACATGTGACTCCCAACCTGAAGTACCGGTCAAGTTACCACTACCACGCAATCGTTGCGATGATCGAAGCGGCGATTAGAGCAGGATTTCGTTTCGATCGTACCGACTTCACTGATGGATACGATGTCCAAGATATCCATCTCGGGGAACTTCACACCGCTGCGTGCGAGTCAAGCAACGCCTCGGTCAGCACTGCGGTGCGGAAGGCACTTGGTCGACCGGCGTTCCATCTCGGAGGTACCGGCATCGCCAACGAGATCTATCTCGGTTGCCAATTCAACTGGGATGGCAGGTCGTTCACTTGCACCAGTTTCCGCCACAATGAGAAGCTGGGGCACTATGTTGTCGCCACTCCCGGTTGGGAACGGCGACCAGGCGACCCGCGCATATACCGCTTCACTCACGCGCAGTTCGCGGAAGCGGAGAAAGAGCGCAAAGCGACAGGGAAGTCCCGAGGCCGGATCAGACATTGATCCGGTCGTTGTTTTATTTTGTGGCTACCATACTGCATAATTTATGGTATATTCGATCTGATTTTATGCGATCTCTTGACAAGATGTAAAGGTTGCTTTACATTTGTAATATAGACCTGTTCGGGTAGCCAGTTCTTCACCCCCTCCGAAGGACTGGCTCTCCGAGCGAGGTCGCTACAATCCACATGTACGATTCTCGCTCATTTCATCGCAGAGAAGAACACAACCACTCTTGCCTGCCGGCGGGGCAGAGGTCTTATCCAACGATCTACACTGATCGTCAAAGTTTTATCAATTTGAATTTTATTAATTATTATTTGTTTCGTATTTCGGATTTCGATATTCGAATTTACGACTATAAGGAGAGTTATGGGAAAAATTATCGGAATTGACCTTGGAACCACCAACTCGGCTTTGGCCGTTATGGAAGGTGGCGAAGCAAAAATTATCAACACGGCAGAGGGCGGAAGGACCTGCCCCTCTATTGTCGCTGAAAACAAGAAAGGCGATCGTTTGGTCGGACAACTTGCTAAAAGACAAGCCGTTACTAATAGCGACAACACCATTTTTTCGGTCAAAAGATTTATCGGGCGCAAATTTGACGATGCCGAAGCAAAAGCTGACGCTAAAAAGATGCCTTATGAAATGAAAAAAGCATCAGATGGCTCAATCAGAGTCGTTATGAACGGTAAGGAATATAGCCCGCAAGAAATTTCCGCTTTCATATTGCAAAAACTCAAAACTGATGCGGAAACATATCTTGGTGAAAAAGTAACCGATGCCGTTATCACCGTACCCGCCTACTTCAATGACGCCCAAAGACAAGCCACTAAAGACGCAGGGAAAATTGCCGGGCTTGATGTAAAAAGAATTATCAACGAGCCAACAGCAGCCGCTCTCGCATATGGGCTGGATAAGAAAAAGAGTGAAAAAATCGCCGTTTACGACCTTGGCGGCGGAACTTTTGATATTACGATTTTGGAGCTTGGAGATGGTGTCTTTGAAGTCAAATCCACCAACGGCGACACCCACTTGGGAGGCGATGATTTCGACCAAGTGATCATGGATTATATCATTGATGAGTTCAACAAAGATCAAGGGATCGATTTACACACCGACAAAGCCGCTCTGCAAAGAGTGAAAGAAGCGGCCGAAAAGGCAAAAATCGAGCTCTCTACTACCGCCGAAACGGAGATCAATCTTCCGTTTGTAACCGCCGATGCCTCCGGACCAAAACATTTGCAGATGTCAATTACCAAAGCCAAGCTGGAATCCTTGATATCCACTCTGATCGAAAAAACTCTAAAGCCCTGCCAGACGGTTTTGGATGACGCCAAACTAAAAACTTCCGATATCGACGAAGTAATACTGGTCGGCGGGATGACAAGAATGCCGGCTGTAAGAGAGGCAGTCAAGAAATTTTTTGGGAAAGAACCGAACCACTCCGTCAACCCGGACGAAGCCGTCGCAATTGGTGCCGCGATTCAGGGTGGAATTTTGGGCGGCGAAGTTAAAGATCTTCTTTTGCTCGATGTCACACCTCTCTCTTTAGGCATCGAAACTTTGGGTGGTGTTATGACTAAACTTATTGACAAAAACACCACCATCCCCTCCTCTAAGTCGCAGGTATTTTCCACCGCCGCTGACAATCAAACACAAGTTGATATTCATGTCCTGCAAGGTGAGCGCGAGATGGCAAGCGATAACAGGACTTTGGGCAGGTTTATCCTCGACGGCATTCCTCCCGCTCCGCGCGGTATTCCGCAGGTAGAAGTCTCGTTTGATATTGATGCCAATGGGATTTTAAATGTAAAAGCAGTTGATAAGGCAACAAGCAAGGAGCAAAAAATCACCATCACAAGCTCTTCCGGCCTCTCTGACGCTGAAATTGAGAAGATGAAAAAAGATGCCGAACTTCACGCCGATGAAGACAAAAAGAAGCGCGAGCTTGTCGATGTAAAAAACGCCGGCGACTCCCTTATCTTCACTGCAGAAAAAACCTTGAGTGACGCCGGCGACAAAGCGGATTCCAATCTCAAATCCGATATTGAAGGCAAGATCAAAACCTTGAAAGAGGTTAAAGACAGCGAGAATTCGGATGAGATTAAAACACAAACTGAAGCTTTAAGCAAATCCTTGCAGGAGCTTGGCGCTTCGATGTACCAGCAAACGGCCGATCAACCTAAAACCGATGATGATCAATCTAAAAATGATGAGCCAAAGACCGAAGAAGACAAATCGAAAACCGAAGATGCCGAGACAAAATCCGAGAGCAAATAATCGGTTGCGGTCGCATTATACATTATACATGATACTTGATACCGAGGTATTGTTGTCGCCCTTCTTGATACTCCCCGCCCCAAACTGTATAATGTAAAAAATGAGATAAATGAGGAGGGGATTTGCTTGAGGTATTCAAGAAACCGGTTGTTATTATTATCATCGTGGTTGCGATTGTTGTCGCTCTTGTTTGGTCGTATCTGGATAAACGCTCGCAAGAAAAAAAAGCCGAACAAACCGCAACAACGCAAGAGACGGTTCAGATTACCAACCTAACCAATATCGACGCCACCGAGTTCGACCAATTTGTCAAAGATGAATACGCCGTTGCCAGCTCCAAAGCGCTTGAGACGAATTCCAAATATCAGCTTTCGGCAATTGTTGTTGAACTTCCAGCTTCGCTTGAAGTCAATTCCGGTACGGATAGATATGTTTTTGTCTCTGACAAAGATACTTTGAATAATTGGGTCATAACTTTTTCGCAAGAGAATCAAAGCTATCTAAGGGCGTTGATACCGAAAGGCGATTATATCGGCAATGCCCCAGTGATGGATACAACGCTTTGGAAATTTAATTTTGTCACCGCCCTGCAGATTGCCGAAGAAAACGGCGGTATGGGTTTTAGGGAGGCCAATAGTCTTGAGTCGGTTACAATGACTCTTCGCCACACTGAACCGAACAATTGGCTTCTCTGGAATGTCGAATACAAGGCAAGAGGAACGAGTTTTAAAGTAAATATCGATGCCAATTCAGGCAAAGTCACAGAGTAAATCCGAAGCACGAATATCGAAATCCGAAACAAATCTTAATCTCAAATGTTTCAAACATTAATTAATTAGGATTTTGAAAATTGTTTCGAGTTTCGTATTTAGGATTTCGGATTTTTTATGTCATATGAGTAAAGATTATTACAAAATATTGGGTGTTTCCAAATCTGCTTCGGTTGATGAAATTAAAAAAGCTTACAGGAAGCTTGCTTTGGAGCATCACCCGGACAAAGGAGGGGGCCAGGAAGCGGAGAAGAAGTTTAAAGAGTTAAATGAAGCCTATCAAACCCTCTCCGATCCAAAGAAGCGCTCCCAGTACGACCAATTCGGAAGTACTTTTAATGATGCGCAAAGAGGTGGAGGAGCAGGCGGATTTTCCGGATTTAATTCTCAAGGATTTAGCGGCGATTTCTCCGATTTCGGTTTCTCCTTCGGCGGCGGCGGTTTGGGGGATATTTTCGAAGATTTCTTCGGCTCCGCTTTCTCATCAATCAATGCCGAAGTTCAAATCTCACCGGCGCAAGCGGTCGTTGGAGATAAAATCTCTGTAAATGTCGAGGGCGAGCAAATCGACTTCGAAATTCCTCCCGGCTCTCAAGACGGTACCACTTTCCGCTTCCCCGGCAAAGGCAGAGCTTACAAGGGAGGCAAAAAAGGCGATCTTAATCTCTCCGTTAGAATAAAAATGCCTCAAAGAATCTCGCCTGAAGAGCGCGAGCTTTGGCAAAAGCTTAAAGAACAAGAATCCACCCACAAAAAACACTGGTGGCAGAGATAGTTTAAAGTTTGTAAAGTTGAAAGTGCTATAGCGCAACGACCTTCCTCTCCCCTACCGTTACAAATACGGATTTGGGAAGAGGAAGTCAGCACTTTGCTCTCCTACGACTCGCTCGATCACTTCTTCGACCGTGATTCCGTGCGCGTGTGCTCGGGTTATCACGAATCGCCGCAGGGCGGTTTCTCGATCGCTCCCAGAGACCGCTCCCGATGTCTGCACCCACTCAATCAGCTCCTCGTACGACTCGACGGGCAACTCCGCTTTCAGCCTTACGAGATAGTCTGTTCCTGCTGTGCTTTGCGTTTCCACCTCGATGCACCGCAGGCATCCGTGTCCATCTCCGAGATCGATGTGAGGACTGTTATGCCTGTCACACCAAACTCCCTGAGTCCTGGCGCAATCAAGACAACCAAGTGTGATCAAACTTCCGTTCGGCTGGTGTATCGGCAATATCGCCGACACCGCATCCACACCGCAGATCTCACACACCATCGTCTTCTCCCCCCTTCCGAGAGCAATATTACAATATCAAAAGACATTTTAAATGTCCAGTGATGAAATAATATTCTGGGCTATTTAATACTAATATACCAGCGACCGTAAACGTATTAATATATTATTTAATATCTAGTTCTTTGCCCTTATAGATCTTTGCGATCACATCCTCCGTGTCCGGATCTTGGATGGTGATGTGCTCGGCGTTAAATTTGCCAAAAATTTCTTTTGCTAACCCACTCAACTTCTTGATCGGAACCTTGATAATACCGACTCCATCCTCTATCTTTTTATCAATTTTGATTTTCGCAAATTTTTCCCTATCCTTTTTCTCACCTAGATTAATCTTTACTATCTTTTCCGGTGCATATTTTTTGATCAATGCTTTAAAATCCCCGTCATACACTTTCATACCATGATTGATGATGACCACCCGCCTGCAAAGCTCTTCAATATCACCCATATAGTGGCTTGTGAGAATGATGGTGCAGCGCTGAATTTTGTTGATCTCTTTAATAAAATTTCTTATCGATTGCGCTGTAATGATATCAAGACCAATTGTCGGTTCATCCAGAAAAAGCACCTTCGGTTCATGCAAAAGGCAAGCGGCCAGTTCGCACTTCATCCTCTCGCCCAAAGATAAATTTCTTAGTCTGCGGTTGACAATATCATGCATCGAAAGCACATCCATCAAAGTTTTTAATTTCTTTTTGTATTTCGCTTCGGGAATTTCGTAAATTTCCTTAAGAAGCGAAAATGAATCAATCGCCGGCAGGTCCCACCAGAGCTGATTTTTTTGCCCCATAACAATCGCCTCACCCGATGTCGGATAAATGATTCCCGATAGCATTTTTAATATCGTTGTCTTGCCGGCACCGTTTGGCCCTAAAAACCCAACTATCTCTCCCTCCTCGATTTCAAGATCAAAACCGGCTACCGCTTCCTTCTCTATGCGTTGAATGCGGAAAATATGGTCCGGATCAAGAGCCAATTTTGAATACTTTTTCGAAATGTTCTTAGCTGATATCAGATTCATTTTCCTCCTAACTGGACGCACTGCCATAATGTTTTTCGCCAATTTTCCAAAGATAGTTGGCCACAATACCAAAGATTAAAGTTATGATGACTGCATACAAAAGATATAAATAATTTGGAGCATTGAAAAGCTGCCAAGCGGGGAAATATGTCACAACCAAAACGGGAATAATTGTAAATAAAACAATTTTTGTCGCCATCGGATATATCCCGGCTGGATAGCGCATTAGCTGGGTGAATCGATTAACAACATCACTTAAAGAGAACAGACGAATGAACCAAAATGCCGGAATTACTGAAACTACATTAATGAAGTAAAATAAAATTATTCCTACCAATAAGAATAACACAAAAAAGAAAATGCTCACGAGGCTGATCGGCATTCCCGATTTTACCACACAATAAACGGAGAGTATCGCCACAAAAAATAAAGTCAATAAATTGTAAATTTTCGGTTTTGACATAGAAACCAGGAACATCGAATTCACCGGTTTAGTGGCATAGAAATCGTACTCCCCAGTTCGAATTAATTTTTTTGCCATATCCGCTAGCCCCCTCCTTGCGTAAACTCCATTAATTAATGTAATGCCCTTCATCAGCGTGTATAGAAAAACAACCTGGTATATGTTCCAACCGGCTAAGCTATCAGTATTTTTGAAAATAGTACTAAACATAGTCAAAGTTATCGCTACTTCTGTCAAGGATACCAGCAGGTTGCTTGTGACATTACCTATGATCTTTGAATCTCTGATGTAAGCATTTTTCAATACTATTTTTGCAATTTTCAGATATTTCTTCATCTTCCCGTCCCGTGATAAAGCTTTAACCCCCGATTGTAGACGATCGAAAATATTAAATAGAATATACCAATCCAAACCAGAATCTCCGCCCAATACAGTAGCATTTGGTGAACACTTACTTTACCTAAAAAAATCTCGGCGGGTATAAAAAAGAGGAATTTAAATGGTAATATCATAAATATTTCCTTTAAAGCGCCCGAAAGAAATGCAATGGGGAAGATCGCACCCGCAAAGTATGATGTGACATAATTAGTAAGCTCAATCTGCGCGTATTGGTCGCCGAAATAAAAAGTTAAGGAATGCAGGATTAAATTAAAAAAGAAATTCATTATAAATGCCGCAAGGAGAGTAATGCAGAAAAAAATCAGATTGCCGATAGTGGGTATATTTATAAACTGGTATGAGGTTAAAACCATAAAAATTAAAAAAGGTATGAAGCTTAGAAGCCCCATGAATATGTCCGATACCATGAGGAGAAAATAGCTGGATATTACATTCCATGGACGCATAACATTATTGGTAAATTCTCCGCTCCATATTTCTTCGGCAAAATATAAAGCGTTGTTTATATCAAAGCGGAAAATTAGCATCGAAATTAAATAATACGTTATGGTGTTTGAAAGCGTATAATTATCTATCGTTGTCAGTCCGCCCGACTTGTAAACCGTAGACCATAGCGCGATTGAAACATAGAAAAAGACCATGTTTATTGCCATATAAAGAAAAAAATCCCCCTTGTAGGCATACATGGATTTTAGTGATATCTGGAAATACGACAAATACTTTTGCATAGCTAAATTATATCACGATCAATTATTGAGATAAATTCATTGTTTCTGATATATATCCATAATACTGGATTGTTTTATTCTAGAATCTTTGCTAATTTTCCACGAACGACGATATCTAGCAAAGATACGATAGCAAAGTTTTAACGCATTCGGCACATTAGAGGTATTGATATATTCACGATCGACGATATTTCAATACTACTCGCTCACAAGTAATAAATTTGATAGATCGTTGATGCCCTCTTTTGTGGCAGAAGATACGCTTATTACATTCGATTTTGTAAGGCGCGAGAGCAATCTTTGTTTTTTCTTGATCTCCTCTGCAGAAACGATATCAGACTTGTTGAGAACGACTATTTCCCGCTTTTTTGCAAGTTTCCTGGAGAACAATGCAAGCTCCGTGCGAATGATTTTGTAATCTTGTTTTATATTGTCGGAAGAGGCATCTATTATGTGCAAAATCGTTTTTGTGCGCTCGATATGGCGCAGAAACTTATCCCCAAGCCCCTTACCAAGGGAAGCGCCCTCGATAAGTCCCGGAATATCGGCGATGATGATTGTTCTGTCCTTGGCTTTGATAGCCCCCAGATTGGGCGCCAGAGTGGTAAAGGGGTAGTTGGCAATCTTTGGGCGGGCAGAGGTTAAAACCGATAGCAGGGTTGACTTGCCGGCGTTTGGGAGGCCAACAAGACCTATGTCGGCAATGGTTTTAAGCTCCATGCGTAGCAGGCGAGCCTGGCCGGCTAAACCTTGTTTGGACCATTTTGGGGCCTGTTTGATTGATGTCGCAAAATGTTGATTACCCCAGCCGCCTCTTCCGCCTTCTGCTAATATAATCCGTTGATCGTGTTTAAGGATATCTTCGACCAGGATATCTTCTTCAAAAACTTGTGTCCCAAGCGGAACTTTCAGAACCAAATCTTCACCGTCTTTCCCCTTCATCTTCTTGGTCATCCCGTTTTGACCGTTTTCTGCGCTAAATTTCTTGATTCTGTTGAAGAGGGAAAGATCGGATAAATTTCTATCGGCTTGGATAATCACCGAGCCACCATCTCCACCGTCGCCGCCATCCGGCCCGCCTTTGGGCTCGTATCGTTCACGGCGAAAAGAGACGACGCCGTCGCCGCCCTTCCCCGCCTTGACACTAATTTTTGCTTCGTCGATAAACATAACCACCACAGATTATTTTGTATTATTACCACCACGGATTCGTGCCACAGATTATCACGGATAAGTCAAGCTTAAACTTACCACAAAAACGCCCACATTTACAGGATTGTTTTGAAGATTGGAGAATTTACTAATTGGGATTTGTTTAGAAATTAGGATTTAGAAATTGTACTAAATTACTTTTAGTAATTTAGTAGACATATCCTCGCACCACTCCACCTGAAGATGGGATTGAGCGGCGACTTATCACTCCCCATCCCCTGTAGTTCATCTCGGATATTACGATATATCCGCTTCCAACTTCTTCGACATATGCGACATGTCCCGCCCAAGATTCATTCGTGACAACAATCGCTCCCGCTACAGGAGATGATCCCGTAGATATTCCATTTCTGGAAGCCGAAGAGAGCCAATACTTGGCATTACCCATACTTGTGGGGACTGCGCGGCGCGTAGCGACATAGTAAGTACAATATCCGTAAGGATAGCCGTTATACTTGCTTCCGGCCGGATGGCTGATCTTTTTTGCGCTTGAAGCTGAGCTTATAACACTCTTGTTGGTCGAAGCGAGCAATTTCTTTTTCTTCTCGTTCTCTTTGGCTACAATCTGGCTTGCCGAAACTTCGTAACCGGCAGGAGGAACTTTTAGCTGTTGCCCGGGCTTAATAACATCGATATTTTCCAGGTCATTGAGATATTTTAGCGTTGCAAGTTTTACATTAAATTTCCAACCGAGAGTGGTTAAGGTATCGCCATTTCTGACCGTGTACTTCACAGTTGAATTCGAATTATCCGGCAGGGGCTCCTCGCGCTCGGTCATAGTGGTCACTGCCGATGCGGCGTTGATCTCGAAACCGTTGTCGGACGCAACATATGCGCGCTCCACCGCCAAGCTATCCTCTGAAATTACCGGGGTAAATGTATCGGCGACCTGGGCAATGGCAATCTTCGAGCTAGGCTCCGAAGGTACAATAAGGGCATAATCGGCTTTTGCGGATTTAATGGCAATATTGGAGATAATAACAACCAAAGCGATAAGAAAAACCGTCAGGTGCGGCGCTTGCTTCATCGCAGATGGAATCTGCCCCTTTATCTGGGCGTAGATGATCTTGAGATCTCTTAAGATATTATTGACGAATTTGGCCAACAAAAAAATGGCTGATGCCAATTTGCCCGCAGTATTACCTAGATAGTTTTTGATTTTATTAAAATCTTTTTGACTTTTTGTTTGCTTTGAACCTCGTTTAAGCGGAGGCTCTGATTCAAGTATAAGGGCCATGATGTATCGAACTTTATTCGACAACAACCATTCTACCAAACCAATTTTTCTTGTCAAGGGTCTGGCGGTAGGCGCCCCCTACTAAATTACGAATAGCTTCCCGAAAGTACGAAATTACGAATAAATCCATCTATCATTTTATCGTAATTAATGAAATATTTCAGAGAAATACACAACAAACAGCTAATTTTATTAAGTCTCGAAGTGCCTACAAGTTGCAAATTATATTGCAAGAATTTATGTAGGATTAAAAACCTGCCCTCTGGGGGCGAAAAATCAGCTTGTCTGCAGAGTATGCAAACTTGATGACTGGTCTCACCGATCTTGAAGTTGCTCGGCCTTTGGACGAAAATACGCCAAAACATGTGGTCGAGATTAGAGATCTTTTAATGTGGCAAGAAACCTAGTCAAATACTTAACGCAAGAGTGCGAATCATTCATTAAGTAATACCATTGTAGCATACAAAAAAGCGCTTGTCAAGCCCCATATCGTTAACCGTATATCGGTGACGAAGCCTGTATCGTTAATCGTTTTGCGTCAGACGTGACGGGCATCGTAACCGTGAGACGAAATACGACGGACTCTGGTGGTAATAGTTCAAACTATCTGTGTCACTTGCTCTCAAGTGTGACCGTGATTGTGTTCGGGATAATATTCAGGGCGGAGATGCCATTTGGTAATGTTAAATTTGATGTGGAGAGCAACTGCGAGTATTGCCCCGCTCCCTTACCGTTCATATCAAGATTGTATTCGATAGATTGCCCGACCTTAGCGATAGCACTCGCGCTACCGCTTATAACTACTTTGATATCGGTCGGCGCATATGTCATTCGCAAACTATCATTCAAATTATTGGCGTTGATTTTGACCGTAACGCTTTTACTTGTCTCCGACTCTGCAAAACTTATGGTAACACGAACTCTGGAGCCGTTGCTTGTGGATATGGCGACTCCGTTTGGAATATTTAATGAAACACTTTGCTCGATAGTGGTGCTAATATCGCCGATATCGACTTTTTCAGTTTCTAGATAATTCACCGCCGATATCGCGCTTGCGGAGCCGGTAATATCTATCGTTGGAGGTGTTGTTGCGACATTTGAAACATAATATCCCTGTTTTGGCGTTCCGCTGGTAACAACTTTAATCCCCACTGTTTTGCTGTTCGAGGCCTTTATCAAATCGATTTTTGTGTTGATATATTCCGGAGTAAAAATCAGGCCTTTTATTTCGTTCCCCGTATCGTCTTTCGCAAAAACCCTCAAGCTTTTTTCAAAATCATTGGATTCGCCATTTAGAACCAGGAGCGCACTGGCTTCGGTCAAGTTATTCACGATGCTCGATGCCCCGCTAACTTCGACCGTCTCCGGGTCAAGCGCCACCTCTCCAACGGCCAACCCTTCGGCCGGACTTCCCTCCGAGCTCACATTGATATTTGCCGATTTTGTGATTATCCGCTCCAAACTAACATAAGTTTTTGCCGGATTTACTTTAGTGATTTTTACATCTGGGATCGAACAAGTGACTGAAATTTCGAGCTGATACGTGCCCTCGGAGAGGCCGTTAAGATCGACTGTAGCCGAAAATGAATCGGCGGAAAGCTTTTTCCAGTCGGCCGGATCGGCCATAATCTCGACATCAACCGAGCTTTGGTCGTAAATAGCCACCAAACCCGGCGGTGTATTGGTCGAGCGCAAAGTGATGGAGCCGGGGAATTTTCCGGCAGTTGATTGGGTAGAGGAGACATAAATCCACAAAATTGCCGCTACCACCAAAGCAACCACCTTCGGCCCGGTGTTATTTTTAAAGAAGTTTTTGATGAATTTTGTAATACGTCTCAACATTCAAACAAATCGGTTATTACTACATAGATCTGTACATAGATTGTCATAGATCTCATAAATCTGTGGTATCTATGTGATTATCTATGTGGTAATTTCAATTATTACTGACTGCGCAAGAGCGCCACGAGCCTGTTTTTCAATCTATCGACTCCTATCCTTTTTTCGATATACCCACCGGCCGCTAGCGAAATTGAGCCTGTTTCCTCCGATACCATAACAGCCACAGCATCGGAATTTTCCGTGATTCCGATGCCCGCCCTGTGACGCATGCCAAGCTTTGACGACGATGCAATATCCGAAGTCGGAAGTACCGCCCCCGCAGCAACAATTTTATTGCCAATGATGATAATTGCTCCATCGTGCAGGGGAGATTTTGGGAAAAATATCGAGAGAAGTAGCTCGGCGGAAACAGTAGCCTCAATTTGCGTTCCCTGCTCAACATACTCCCTAAGTCCAGTCTTCCTCTGTATAACAATCAAAGCACCGATTTTTTGTTTGGAAAGTATCTCCACCGCCGAAAGCACCTCTTCTACCACATCACCGGCCGCCGGCGCCACTCCGAAGTCGGTTAAAAATCTTGATCTTCCCAGCTTTTCAAGCGCCGCCCGAAGCTCCGGCTGAAAAACAACCGGGATTGCCACAACTAACATTGTCATCACAAATCCAAGTATCCAATTAAGCAGTACCAGATTAAAGAATCGTCCCAGTAGCATTAGGAGTATCAGGATCACCAGACCGTAGAGAATGCGCATTGCCCGGGTTTCGCGCAAGAAGAGATATGCAAAATACAAAATCAAGGCTACAAGCAAGATATCTATCGCTGTTAGATACCACGAAGTCGCCCTTAGCCCGTCAAAAAAATAGTTGACATTGTCGGAAACCCCCAAGACTTTTCCGGAAACACTTTCCAACTCTCCCGCTCCTTTCAGTCGCGCCCCTTAACAAATATACGAATCTAACGAAAGTACAAATCAAACAAGTAAGGATAACTAATTGATCTAATAACCAATAACGAATATCTGTGCCAATCAGTGAATCTAATCAGTGGATGTTCCTTACTGCCTATTTCCATTATATCCCCAATAGGTCTGATTAGTCCAATTAGACAAATGTATCTCATTTAGTTGATCCCCGATCCTAGACCACTCTTTTTTCAGATCTTGTTATAAATATCTCGACACCATCTCCGTTAGCGACATTCGCGCCAGGGTCGAGGCCGATGCCAAATTCTGTCCCGGCATCGATATTAGAAACTTCATTCTTCTCTCTTCGCAACGAAACTATTTTGCCCCGCCACTTTTCATTACCGTCCTGCAGAATCTTGATCTCGTTCCCATTTTCGGCTTTGCCTTCTTCGAGCTTCGCGCCGATAACGACACCCTTTTTGTCATCTCTAAAGATCGCCAAAACTTTTCCTTCGCCCTGTTTCTCTTCAGTTATAACGGGAGGTAGAATATCGGAGATTATTTTTCTAAGTTCGTCCTCGATCTCATATATTACACTTTTTGTGACCATATCAATATGATCCGTTTCGGCAATTTTTTTAGCAAGACCCAGCACATTTACCCTAAAGCCAACGACTTTGGCGCCGGTTGCTTTTGCAATGCTTATATCCGACTCCGAAATCGCTCCGACTCCATCTGCCACAATTTTTGTATTGAGCCCGGGAGCGTTGATATTGAGTATCATCTTCTTGAGCGCCTCCAGTGACCCGCTAACATCGGCCTTGACCACCAACGGGAATTCCGTAATCTCTTGATTCTCCTCTCCATCCTCTTGAGCGATTTTTTTCGCAGTTGAGAAGTGGGTGGTGGTCGCCTTTTTCCTAACAAGCTCGGCCGCCGACTTTGCCTCTTTCTCCGAGTCAAATACGACCAATCTCTCCCCGAAATCCGGCATAGATTTTAAACCGGCGATACGAACCGGACAGCTTGGAGGCGCAGACTCAATCGCGACTCCCGCAAAATCCTCCAGAATTCTTACCCGCCCATAAGTGTTACCGATCTGTACAATATCACCACGGTTTAGTGTCCCATTTTCGATCAGCACCAAGGCTAGCGCTCCGGCTCCTTTGTGCATATGTGCTTCGATAACAATTCCCACCGCTCCTGCGCTCACATCGGCTCGCAAATCCATAAGCTCCGCCTGAAGAAGGATCATCTCCAAAAGATCATCTATCCCTGCTCCTGTTACAGCGGAGATCTCAACCATTATCGTCTTACCGCCCCACTCTTCCGGGGTAAGATCATATTCGCCAAGCTGTTGTTTCGCTTTCATAACGTCGGCGCCAGGTAGATCGACTTTATTTATTGCAATAATTATCGGCACGTGATGTTTTTTAGCTTGCTCGATAACTTCAATCGTTTGCGGTTTAACACCATCGTTTGCGGCGACTATCAGAACCACAATGTCTGTTATGGCCGCACCGTGTTTGCGGAGAGAGGAAAAGGCGGCATGACCGGGGGTATCGATAAAAGTGATGGTTTTGCCCTCCAGATTCTTATTTTTCGCTCTCTTAAGCTCAATTTGATAGGCAGATATATGTTGGGTTATTCCTCCCGACTCACTTTCGACGACATGGGTTTCGCGGATTTTGTCGAGTAATGTCGTTTTTCCATGATCAACATGACCCATAACGGTTACAACCGGTGGACGAGGTGAAAGTTCTTTTTCAGATATCTCATTATCCACTTTTTCAGTCGCTGATTCTTCATCGTCACTTTTTTCTTCTACGATGATTCCGAGTTCATCGCCGATTATCTGGGCAGTTTCTATGTCTATCATATCGTTGACCGTAGCCAACATCCCGCTGTTCATCAAAGTTCCGATAACCTCGGTGATCGGTATATCCGCCTTGGCTGCAAAATCTTTTACGGTTAGGGAGCCGCCGATCTCGATCGTTTTCTTGATCTTCTCCTCTTGTTTCGGCTTGCTCTCCCTCTCAATATCAAGACCTAGCCTCGACCTTCTGGAGGTTAGGCGCTTGGATTGACTTTTAACCACACTTTGTTTTCGATAACGCTTTAGAGCCATAGAATTAAATTGCTCTAATTATTCTAATTTCTAATTATTCTAACAAAATCCCAAATCCCAAACATCAAATAAGTTCCAACACCCAACTTCTGAAATTACATTGAGATTTGCCTGCCCGCCGTAGCTTTTGCGAAGGTGGGTTATTTTGTAATTTATTTGTCTTTTGTTATTTGTTTAATTTGGGATTTAATAAATAATTGGGATTTATTTAGGTTAATTAGAATAATTAGGAGCAATTAGACTAATTTTTCCGTCGGTTCCCACCTTACCACACTCTCCCCCCAAGATCAATCAATCTATGGTATCTGTGTATGGATCTATGTGGTAATATCTGCCTATAATTTTTTCTTCGTCCCCCAATTCTCAATATCCCCGCTTGGTTTTCTCAGATCTTCTTCATATTCGAGATCTCTGTAGGTATTTACCTTAAACTCCCCCGGAAGCGTTGCTTGAGAGGGTGCGTTTGGTTTTCGCCGATCCGCTTCATCGCCTTCGCTGTTATCGTAGCGCTTTACCATAAATTTATTGTCCCGACCCCAAAAATTTATCTCCTTGGGACTAACTTTCCCTTTCGGAGTCAAAACTCTGTCATCTTCCTCCGGTGCTTTCTCCTCTTTTATATTTTTAGAAATTTTTACCTCTTCTTCCATCGCTTTTGAAGCTTCGTTCGCCTCCCTCGTTTCGGTTGGTTTTTGTAGTTTTGGCGGAGTTGATATCTCTGCTTTGGGAACGGCTTTTTCATCCAATACTTTCTCTTGTGCCGCTTTTTTTGTATTTAATATTTTAGCTTTTGCTTCTTGCGGTTTGGATGGTTTTTCTCTTTGAGCATCAGTTTCGGACTTTGATGATATTTCTCGCTCGTGATCCTTACTATCGATCTTAGGTTCGCTTGGTCCGGCTTTATTCGCCTCCGCGCTCTCCTTTTTCGGCTCCTCCGGCAATATCAAGGCGACGGAAGAGACTTTGTCTCCGCCCTTAAGCCGGATCAATGTTACCCCTTGGGTATCGCGACCGAGTCGTTTGATATCTTTTAGGGTCATTCTTATAAATTGTCCTTTTTGCGATGCTAGCACCACATCGCCCAGATCGGAGTAGGTGATATGCATTCCGATTAATTTTCCGGTTTTTGGCGTGCAGTTAGCGGCTTTGATCCCCATCCCACCACGTCTCTGGAGATGGAAATGTTTAAGCATCGTTCTTTTGCCAAAACCGTTTTCGAGCACCACCAGCATATCGGGGCCCAAGTATTTCGATCCGCTCTCCTCAAAATCTGCGAGCTCTCCCGGAACAACATCCATTGACATTACTTGGTCGGCTCCCTTAACCCGAATCCCCATCACTCCGGCGGCGGAACGTCCCATCGGTCTTGCATCCTCCTCTTTATAGCAGATCGCCAACCCGAGTTCTGTCACCTCAACTACGATGTCGCGACCGGAGCTCTGTTTCACCCATTTCAGCTCATCTTGAAGCTTCAAACCGATGGCGACGATCCCCGTCTTTCGAATATTTTTGTATTTTTCTATTTCCGTTCGTTTGATAGTCCCCTTCTTCGTTCCCATCACAAAGAATTTACTGCTCCCATTTTTAGTATCAACCGTTAGAAGCGCCGTCACTTTTTCACTTGGTGAGATTTGAATGATATTCACGACCGGCGTTCCCTTCGATTGGCGCGATGTCGCCGGCAATTCATAAACCTTGCTTGCAAAAATCCGTCCGCTGTTGGTGAAAAAGTATATATCATCGTGGGAGTAGCAACAGGCGAGGTGATCAACAATATCCTCCTCTTTCGTCGCCATTCCAACCACTCCGACGCCACCTCGGATCTGCTTATGATATGTATCAACATCTTGGCGTTTTATATAGTTTCCGCGAGTTAAGGAGACAATTACCTGCTGATTCGGGATTAAATCCTCGGCGCTGAACTCATCGAGCGCATGAGGAACTATCTCGGTTCTTCGTGCATCGCCGTACTTCTCCTTGACCTCCGCAAGATCCTTTGATATCAAACTCAATATTTTTTCAGGATGAGCCAAAAGATCCTCAAGATAAGCTATCCGCCCAAGTATTTCCTGATATTCGTTTTCGATTTTTTGCCGCTCAAGTGCCGCCAGAGACGAAAGGCGCATCTCTAAAATTGCATCGGCTTGTTTATCGGAGAGCTTGAATTTCGCCTTAAGATTTACTTTCGCCGTCTCTTTACTCTGAGATTTTTTGATCGTATCAATTACGGCATCGATGTTGTCGAGCGCAATTTTTAGCCCCTCCAAGATATGAGCTCGGTCCTTTGCGCGCTTAAGCTCATACTTAGTTCTTCTGGTCAAAACTGTGCGCCTGTGTTCAATGTAAAAATTTAGTACATCGAGAAGCGTCATTACCCGCGGTTCCATCTCCGGAGTCAGGGCCAGCATATTGACATGGAAAGCGGTTTGCATCGGAGTCAACTCAAAAAGGCGATTTAGAATCTTTTTTGGAAAAGCGTTTGAGCGCAACTCGATAACCACTCTTACTCCGGCTCTGTCCGATTCATCTCGAATGTCCGATATCCCTTCGAGCCGTTTGGTTTTTACCAACTCCGCCATCTTTTCGATCAGTGAGGATTTGTTGACCTGGTAGGGAATTTCGGTGATAATAATGCGAAAACCGCGCTTTGCTTCCTCAATCTCCGCTTTGGCGCGCATCACAATCTTACCCTTGCCGGTAGCGTATGCGGTTTTGATATCTTCAATATTGTAGATAATGCCGCCGGTCGGAAAATCCGGGCCTTTGATATGTTTCATTAGCTCTTCAATATTGAGCTCCGGGTTTTCGATCAAGGCGGCTATTCCGTCACATAGCTCGGAAATATTGTGCGGAGGTATATTGGTCGCCATACCCACGGCAATCCCCATCGAGCCGTTCAGGAGCAACTGTGGGATTCTGGATGGCAAAACTTGAGGTTCAACAGTGGAGCCATCGTAGTTATCCTGCCAGTCAACCGTGTCTTTATCGATGTCAAGAAGCATCTCCTCCGCCAAAGCGGACATACGACACTCTGTGTATCTCATCGCCGCCGCCGAATCCCCATCCATCGAACCAAAGTTGCCCTGACCGTCGACAAGCATATAGCGCATCGAAAAGTCCTGGGCCATCCTGACCAAAGTATCGTAAACGGCGACATCGCCGTGAGGGTGGAACGATTTTAAAACTTCACCGACAACAGCCGCACTCTTTCGGTACCTTGAATTATGCCTTAAACCCGTTTGATACATGGCATAAAGTACGCGACGATGAACCGGCTTCATCCCATCCCTGACATCAGGCAGAGCACGCGAGACGATAACACTCATCGCATAGTCAAGATAGGAGGTTTGCATCTCCTCGACAATCTGACGGTTCTGGATTGTACCGGTTTCCGGATCAAAACCTTCAAGGAGCTCCGGCGTCTCGATTTCGGACTCATTGATTTGCGGTTTCTCTCCCTCGTAGGTTTCATCGGCATCGTCAATATGAGACGTATCTTCGTCTTTATCTTCGGTCTCTTCTGCCGAATCTTGATCATCTACTATTTGATCCTTGTCCACCGGCTCACTGGTTTTGTCTTGATCATCGCTCATAAATCAGCTTCTTAGGTTTTTGCTTTTTAGCTTTTTAGTTTCGAATATTATTTGTGAATGTCCCTTGCAACTCTTCTGTGATGATCTGTGGCATAAATCTGTGGTGGTAATGATACAATTAATCTGTGTTAAACATCCAGGTTTTTGACACTCTTGGCTTGGCTTTGAATAAAGTGCTTACGTGGAGGAACTTGATCTCCCATTAGCATCGTAAAGAGCTGATCGGCCTCCTCGGCATCATCCACCCTTACTCGAAGCAAAATCCTGTTCTCCGGATTCATAGTCGTATCCCAAAGCTGAGTCGGATTCATCTCCCCCAAACCCTTATACCTTTGAATTGATACCCCAGAGATCTTATCCTCTCTCTCTCCTCCTCCAACCGGTGCTTCACTCTCTCCTGCTACTTCTTCGGCATTTGATATTTCTCCTTCGGATTTTTCTATGCCCTTTCTATGAATATTTTCTATGTGTGTCTCTTTCATCTTCTTCAGTGTCTCCTCTTTCTCTTTGTCCGAATACGCCCAATGCTTCTCCTTGCCTTTTGCAATTGAATAAAGTGGCGGTTGGGCGATAAAAATATGTCCGCGATCAATCAGCTCCGGATAGTTTCTGAAGAAAAATGTTAAAAGCAATGTTCTTATATGTGCGCCGTCGACATCGGCATCGGTCATTATAACTACCCTGTGATACCGAAGTTTGTCGTAATTGATTTCTTCGCCGATTCCTATGCCTAGAGCAACGATCAAAGCCTTGATCTCTTCGGAGGAGAGCATTCTATCCAGTCTGGCCCGCTCAACATTTAATATTTTACCGCGCAGTGGCAGTATCGCTTGAAATTCTCTGTCTCTCCCCTGTTTGGCCGAACCTCCGGCAGAATCACCCTCGACTATAAAGACTTCACTTTTTTTCGGATCCCTGCTCGAACAATCGGCAAGTTTCCCCGGAAGCGTCATCCCATCGAGCGCACCTTTGCGTATAATGGTGTCTCTGGCCGCTCTGGCCGCCAATCTGGCGCGGGCAGAAAGAGAACATTTCTCGATGATTTTTCTAGCTTCGGTCGGGTTTTCATCAAGATAATAACCTAGCGCTTCATTGGTCACAGTTTCCACCACCGCTCTGACTTCGGTATTGCCAAGCTTGGCCTTAGTCTGGCCTTCAAATTGCGGATCGCGCAGTTTAATCGAAAGTACTGCAGTCAATCCCTCTCGTACATCCTCGCCGGAGAGCACTTCTCCCTTTAAGAGCCCGCTTTTTTTGCCGAAATCGTTTATGGCTCTTGTCAGCGCGGTCCTGAAACCGGTTAGGTGAGTCCCTCCCTCTGCTGTATTGATATTGTTAGCAAATGTGTAGGTATGGTCTTTGAAGTCGTCGGTATATGCCATTGCAAGCTCAACCATCACACCGTCCAACTCTTTTTCCGTATATACCGGTGGATCGTTGAGCACAAGACGCGTCCTGTTGAGGTGACGAACATAAGAAGCGATCCCACCCTCAAAGTAGAATGAATACTCTTTTTGATCGGAATTTGATGATTTATCCTCCGCTGCCGCACCCCTACCGGTTTTTAAGTTGTGCTCAAGCTCCTCTTTCTCCTCTTCAGTGATCTCAAGATTTTCAATTTCATCCTTTTCTGTTTCTAGATTTTCGGTCGTCGGTTTTCGATTATCGATAATCGTAATCTTCACCCCTTTGGTTAAATACGCCTGCTGTCTGCAATGGCTGACGATGGTGGCAAAGTTATAATCGGCGCCTTTCGAAAAAATCTCGGGGTCAGATATAAATGTTATCGTAGTCCCGGTATCTTTCGTCTCTCCGATGACCTTGATCTCCTCTTTTGCCTTACCTCTCTCGTACTCTTGGAAGTATCGCTTACCGTCTCTGCGCACCTCCGCTTTCAAAGAGCTTGAGAGCGCATTTACGACCGATACTCCGACACCGTGAAGCCCCCCGGAAACTTTATATCCACCCTCGCCGAATTTTCCACCGGCATGCAAAGTGGTCAAAACCGTCTCCAGAGCTGATTTGCCGGTCGTTTTATGTTTATCCACAGGTATGCCGCGGCCGTTATCGACAACGGTCACCGAACCGTCTTCATTTAATGTGATCTCAACGTGATCGCAAAAACCTGCCATCGCTTCGTCGATGGAGTTGTCCATTACCTCCCAAACAAGGTGGTGGAGGCCATCCGTGCCCGTGCCGCCGATATACATCCCCGGGCGCTTTCTTACCGGCGCCAAGCCCTCCAAAACGGTGATCTTGGACGCGTCGTAGCTCTCTGTGGCTTTACTCTTTTGTTCCGCGTTTGCAATCATGAATTAGCTTCTTAGGTTATAGCTTCTTAGGTTCTTAGGTTTGTGATCCTTGATCCCGTAGCCCAAGCTTTAGCTTGCTTCCGTGTATTTTCGTGATGTAGTTTTGTGGTGGTAATAATACGATTTATCAGCAACAATCTGTGAATCTAATCAGTGGATGTTCCCTTCAATTTTCTGTGTTCATCCGTGGCACAGATCTGTGGTGGTAATATTACAACTTTTTCTGTACTTTGCACCAACAAACAATAAACCACAGGTTGTGGCACGGCCACGCACCGAGTCAATCTTGGTTGATTCTGGTTCGTGGTAAATACTTTTTCTACCTATCAATATTGTATCAATTATATCCCCCCGAATCAAGCCTTTTCGGATATTCTGTAGAAATATTTTAGTAATGTCCTAATTGAATACAA
>Ga0156406_110_pt3 | contig 19159 bp, 19 predicted proteins | sample RifOxyA2_FD_108049 | JGI IMG/M metagenome (GOLD analysis project Ga0156406, IMG submission 108049) | Candidatus Berkelbacteria bacterium RIFOXYA2_FULL_43_10
TAAACAAGCACGGGTCAAGGCGCGTCGCTTTCTTTCGCGCCGCCTTGAAACTGGAGATGCGCGGGCCTACTGGTGGCAGACCCCCTGGTATGTCCGGTACGAGGCGTGCTGGGCAGATGGGGAGTCGATCGGGGATGACGCGGTGGAGATCGGTCTGGCGTTGCTTCTGAAGGCGAGGATTGGCTTAGTCGACAGAGCCCTAACGGCCAGGCTGATGGGCCTGCAACTTAGCGACGGCAGTTTCCCCGCAAGTTACCAGTTCCGAATTCCCCGACCGAACCAATTCCTCGACGACATCACTGATCAAGTAGAGGTAGTCGAGGATCTTACCAGGATCTTCTCGACTGCGGCCGCGGCCGTAGCAATCTCCCGACAGGGGGCGCTTCTTAACTGAAGTGCCTCGCTCTTTTTCTAAGGGAATAACTGAACAAATAATTAAAATATTAAGTTTGACAGAAATAATTAATTAAGTTATATTAATCAAAACGGCGATGAAGCTTAAACACAGCTGAGCCGGGGGAAGAAAGTTCGAAAGAACAACTAGAACCTCTCGGGATAGCCCGTTACAGCATAAACCGCTTCGGTGGTTAAAAGACGCCGGCAGTAATGCCAGCGTGAAGTAAGGTGGTACAGCGATCAAACGCCCTTACGGGATTATCAATATTGTTGGTAGTCTTGTGAGGGTATTTTTATATAGGGAAGGAGAAAGATGGCAGAAGATTTTGGAAAAAAAGTCGGCAAAAGCGTGGTTGTAAAAGGATGGGTTGATGCAATTCGCGACCAAGGTGGCATTAAGTTTGTTGTTTTAAGAATCGAGAATGAAAAAATTCAACTTGTTGTGTCGAAAAACCACCATGATGCTTATAACTCAATAAAAGATTTGACATGCGAATCGGTAATCGAAGCAAGCGGAAAGGTCAAGGCAGAGAATCAAGCGCCGGGCGGTTTTGAGATCGAAGCAGAAGAAATTAAGACTCTCTCGCTGTCCTCGCCTATTTTGCCGATTCCGATGAGCGAGAAGATCGAAAAAGAAGCCTCTCTGGATAAAAGATTGGACTGGCGTTGGCTTGATCTTCGAAAAAGCAAGAACAAGTTAATTTTCCAAGTCTGGACGACGATGGAACAGGCGATGAGAAATTACTGGACCAGTAACGGGTATATCCAAATCCACTCTCCAAAACTGATGAGTTCGCCGAGTGAAGGTTCGGCAGAGCTGTTCGAGATTAAATATTTTGATAGAAAAGCGTATTTGGCGCAATCTCCTCAATTTTACAAACAAATGGCGATGGCCGCCGGATTTGGTAAAGTTTTTGAAATAGGCCCGGTTTTTCGCGCCAACCCCTCTTTTACCTCAAGGCATGACACGGAATTTACGAGTTATGATATGGAGTTATCATATATTGATTCGCATTTTGATATCATGGCCGAGGAGGAAAAGGTAAAACACGCGGCGCTAGATGCGATTTCCAAACAGTATGGAGAAGCAATATTAGAAGAATATGGGCGCAAAATTGTAGTCCCGAAAATTCCTTTTCCGAAAATTACGATGGCGGAAGCGAAAGCTAAACTAAAGTTGGCAGGGGTAACAAGCGATAAGGAGGATTTGAGTCCGGAAGAAGAGCGTGAAATTTGTAAGATAATGAAGAAAGAAACGGGACATGAATTTGTGTTTGTCACCGATTTTCCAGTTAATGTTAGACCGTTTTATCACATGAGAAACCAAGATGGTAAGACGACAAAAAGTTATGATCTTCTCTGGAATGGAATAGAGGCGACGACGGGAGCGCAGAGAGAGCATAGGTATGATATTTTAGTAAAACAAGCCAAAGAAAAAGGAATTGGCCTTGAGTCGATCAAGTTTTATCTTGATTTCTTTAAATATGGTTGCCCGCCTCATGGAGGCTGCGGTTTTGGACCGACGAGGATGCTTATGAAAATATTCGATATTGAAAACGTAAGAGAGGTCACTTTCCTTTATCGAGGAGTGAAAAGATTGGAGCCATAGTAGTATTTCCCATTGTTGTTGATGTAAAATGTTAATTATATGCGTGACGTACAATTATCCGCGAGCAAAAATAGGATGAAATTGTCATTTCGAGCCATTGAGTAGTATCAAGGCGAGAAATCTACCATAATGTGTATATCTCTCGTCGTGAAACTCACACGAAGTCGAGATGACCACTATCGAAATCACCAATTAATTGCACATCACGCGTTAATTATGGAAGAGTGCATTTTTTGCAAAATTGTAAAAGGGGAGGTTCCTTCGAGCAAGATCTACGAGGATGATTTGGTGATCGCTTTTATGGATATTAAACCAGTGAATCCCGGTCATGCGCTTGTGGTCTCGAAGGAGCACCAGAAATATATTTCCGATCTGGATGATAAGAGCACGGCGCGGCTGATATCGGTCGCTGGTAAAATCAATAAAGCGTTGCGCAAGTCAGAGATCCGATGCGAAGATGTCAACTATTTCTTAGCAGACGGCGAAGTAGCCGGTCAAGAAGTTGCCCATGCACATTTGCACATAATTCCAAGATTCAAAAATGATGGTTTCGGATTGAAATTCCCCGCAGAATACGGGAAGATGTTATCAGGAGAAGAGTTAAACAAAAGTGCCTCAAATATTATCAAATATTTAGATGAATGACCTAGATCAAATTGAGATTGATGATGAAGAGGAGCTAGAGGATCTTCAGGATAGGTTGCTCGAAGAAGATTTTAAGGATCGCGAAAAACCGATGCCGGTGGAGGGGAAGAGTGTTTTTGAGTTGCAGAGGCTCAAACATAAAAAGAAGGATAACAGTACCACCCCACTTCGCTAAGGCTACCATCCTTCGCGTTAAGCTTCGGAGTGGCACAGCGAGGGGCAGGCTGATCTTTTCCACTGAATTAGAATGATCAGATTGTATTATAACCACCACGGAATACCATCACGGAAGATCACAGAATAAATAGTAGATTTCTCGCCAAACTCGAAATGACAATTTAATTTTCTGTGTAGTTAGATTCGTACTTTCGGGAAATTATTCGTAAATTAGTAGGGGGTAGTTGGTTTCTGGCAACTACCTAACGCGGGCTCGGCCTTCAGCGTCAATTTCGTACTCAAAACCGAACGGATCGGTGGGGATTGCTTTTAGGATTTTGCCTTCGACCAGCTTTTCGATCGGACTGGGGTAAGTTCCGAACTTATCTTTATATTTTTCAGTTGCACCCTCAAGAAAATTGAGTATTTCATAATGTAAAACGTAAGCTTCGGCGCGTTCTTTTATAGATTCATCATTTGTCGTCTCAAAGACTGCTGTCCAAATCTCTTTGCTCTGTTCTCTAGCGTCAGGTTTGGTATTAAAGTTAGCGGCGAGGCGCTGGATTTTATCCGGTGCTCCTTTTGTATTCGCGGCGAGATCAAAATACTTGAGCGCGGAGGCGACATCATTTTTTTCAATATAGTAGATCATCCCCAGATAATAAGCGATCTCCCAGTCGGTATCGGCTTCTTCGATACCTCTTTTTGCGATCACGATCGCTTGATCGATCATATCAACTTGAGGCAAGGAGAGGGTTGCAAAAGCGTATGGGTGGGAAAAGCGCGGGTCAAGATCATTCGCAAGGACTATAAAGTCATCCAATTTTTCATACTTATCAAGTTGCCAATCGCCAAAATATTGAATAGCCGAAAGCCATGCAAGATCAGCTACGGCATTGTCCAACCCCAAATCAGTCGCCCGAATCACTTCTGCCGACATAACATAAGGAGAAGGTTTGAGCTTTAAAGATTTGGATTTATCGAAAAGATATTGGACACCGACAACGGAGGCGAGTAAAAAAATAATAATCAATAATTTTAGTTTCATAGACTGGTTTTCGTCTTACGGTTACGATGCCCGTTACGTCTGACGTCGTACGGTTAACGATCCGGGCTTCGTTACCGATTAACGATTGACGAGCTTCATCGTCAAAGATCCTCGTGTTTAAGTTTCCAGGTTGCCAGTATCAAAAGTATTGTGGAATATAGAACTGCGTAGAGGAATGAATATCCCACAGACGCTCCGGAGGGATAGATGTGGTGAACGACAAGATTGCGGACATTGAACTTCTCTAAATTGGGAAGAATGTAGTAGATTGTTTTCACAAAATAAAGCGATAAATTCTCGTGTTTTTGTGCGTATTTCAGAATCAGGTCGAGCGAGTGGCCGATATATAGAATTAAAATTGCGTAAACAGTAGAGGCAATTGGGGTTGAAAAAGTTGAAAATAGAATCATCAATGCAACAAAAATGGCGATTTCGAAGAACTGAAGCAGTATTGCAATCAATGCAGGCGCATCGAATCCGCCGCCTTTGGCGGCTACGACGACTAGATAAACTAAAGTCATTAAAACCGTTGAAATAAATACGCTCAAGTAGAGCCCGATGAATTTGCCGATAATAAACTCGGCATGACTTATCGGTTTGGAAAGAACGACATAGAGGGTGCGTTTCTCGATCTCTTTATAAATAAGAGATGCGCCGACAAATATCGTGACCAGTAAAGAGAAGAGGTAGATTCCAGCCAAGCCGAAGTCTTTAATTACTTTGATATCTTCGCCCAGAGAAATTGATCCGAAAAATATTGTCGAGAGAATAAAGAGAGCGGCGAAACCCAAAATGACGTAGAGGATTTTATCCCGAATTGCCTCTTTGAAGGTATTTTGCGCAACAACAAAGATATTTCTCACGATTTGTTGTCCTGATTGATTACATCTACGAATCTACTCTCCAAATTCTTTCCGTCGCAGAACTCTTTAACCTTTCCACTAAATATCAACTTGCCTTTGTTTATGATACCGATTTCGTCGCAGATCTCTTCGACATCGGAAAGAATATGGGAGTTTAGAAATATGGTTTTTTTGCGTTTTTTAAGTTCAAGCAGGACTTTTTTTATTTCTGCTCTACCGATCGGATCAAGTCCGTCCAAGGGTTCGTCGAGAAACAAATACTGCGGATCATTGACCAGCGCTTGAGCAAGACCTAAGCGCTGTTTCATCCCTTTGGAATAAGTATAAATAGGTTGATTTCTGTACTCAAACATTCCGACACTCTTGAGAATGTCAGAATGTTTGCGGGGGGATTTTTTGGGAAACAGATTTGCACAAAAAGAAAGGAATTCAGAACCGGTTAAATGATCATAGAAATAGGGGTCTTCCGGCATAAAACCGATACGTTCTCTAACGGATTTATCGCGCGGATCTCCACAGTTGATGTTTACGGTGCCGGCGCTCGGATGCGAAAGTCCGACGATCATCTTGATCGTAGTGGTTTTGCCTGCGCCGTTTGGCCCCAGAAATCCAAAAGTAGTGCCGGATTCAATATCAAGTGTGATATCGTCGACAACACGGGTTTTGCCGTATTCTTTTGTAAGGTGGACTAGGGAAAGCATAAGTTGATATTACCACATAGATCTTTACATAGATTAGCACAGATATTAATTGCTCTAATTTCTAATTATTCTAATTGCACTAGAAGCTATCTCATAAATCATCATAAGCCGTGTCATTCTGAACTTGTTTCAGAATCCCATTGAGATGCTGAAATAAATTCAGCATGACAGATCAACTATTGCTATGTCCTGGAAACGATAATCTAATGCAACTCGACTTATTTATGAGATAGCTTCTAATCAAATCCCAACGCTTAAATAACCAATAACCAATTATCAGTTAATAACCAAATCCCAATATCCAAACGGATACTCATTGAAATTTAATTATTGAATATTGTAATTCAACTGGTTATTGTATCTTGTATCTTGAAAATTTGTGAACGCTTAGGTCAATTAGAGTAATTAGGAGTAATTAGAATAATTCCACTCTAATTTATCTCTGTAAATTAAACTTGTGGTGTTCTCATTGTAAATATAAAAAACTCTTCACGCAAGGGGGGAAATTTGATATATTGAAACTGCGATAGTTGCGACATCAAACATGGGAGGTGCTGGCATGGCACCGAAGGCACGGAGGAAAGCTCGACCGATCACGGCGTTCGAAGGGCAGTTCAAGGAAGCGGTGAGGTCGCTTGATGGTGATCCCGCCGGTTGCGAAGTGCTGGAGGTGGCTGCCAAGGATGTCAAGGTCATGGCTCAATTCCAATGGATTGATGGTCTCGACGAGGACAGCGTCATAGTGGTCACATGGTTGCCGAGGAGAGCTCGGAGTAAGCGACTGGCCGGGATTCTCAATGTCAAGCTGGCCAGTTGTGCCCAGGAACTAACCCGCCGCACACGGCCAACGAATCGGAGTGAGGTGACAGCGATGGCTACACAACTGGTTGAGACGGACGAGCAGGTTGCCGGACGGTGGCGTCCGCCGCTACGGCGGACGGGTCACAGCCATTGCGGTTGCCGGTAGCGTCACAATCACCAGGACCGAGCGGGCCGCCTCCCGAAGGGAGGCGAGCCCGCGTTGTTTTAATAGGAATAAAGGATCACAAAGGACAACAAGGAATGGCAAAGGGGTACAAAGGGGCAAAAGTCATTATAATCTGTGGGCCAACGGCGAGTGGAAAAACCGGTTGGGGGGTTGAGTTTGCCAAAAAATTCAACGGGGAAATTGTTTCTGCCGACTCCAGACAAGTTTATCGTGGACTTGATATCGGTAGTGGCAAGGATCTTGGGGAACTCAAGAGAGTTAAGTATCATATGATTGATATTGTTGATCCGGGGGAGAGATTCACCCTTTTCAATTGGTTGGAAGACGCACGAAAAATCATCGACGACATATTAGCACGGGAAAAAACTCCGATTGTAGTCGGAGGGACAGGACTCTATGTTCAAGCTCTCACGGAAGGGTTCGAGCTTGAAAAAAATCAAAAATCAAATATCAAATATCAAAAACATATATTAAAAACCAAAAAATATTTAAGGGAAGAGTTGGATAAGATGGGGCTTGCTGAACTTCAGAAAATCTCTAAAAAGCTACAACCTAAAACCTACAACCTGGATATAAATAATCCTCGTCGTCTTATCCGTTTCATCGAAAGAGCGCAAACTGGGGAATATCCGACCAAGCAGAAACCACCATATCAATTCCTGCAAATCGCCCCGGACTTTCCGCGAGAGGAATTATATCAAAGAATTGACAAACGGGTTGATGAAAGATTCAGGGAAGGAATGCTAAACGAGGTAGCAGATCTGATCAATTTTGGGGTAGATGCCAACTGGTTAATCAGTTTGGGTTTAGAGTATCGCATAATAACAAGTTACCTCGTAAAATCCGAAATTCTAAATTCTAAATCCAAAACAAATTCAAAATTAGAAATTCAAAAACCTAAAAAGCTAAGAAGCTACCACCTACAACCTGATGATGTTTATGAAGAGATGAAGCAGGAACTAAAATATAAGATTCACAATTTTGCTCGGAAGCAGATGACTTGGTTTAGGAGATTTCCGGAAATTAATTGGGCAAGAAATTATCGAGAGGCGGAGAAGTCGGCGGCGGAGTTTTTGAAGGGAACATCCACTGATTAGATTCACGGAGTGAACACAGATGTTTTCGTATCATTACCACCGCGGATCTATGTCACGGATTATCACTGATAAATTTGTATTATTACCACCACGGAATGGTACCACCGAAGAGCACGGAAATTAGCATCATCTATCAAGTATCGGGTATAATGGGAATGACTTTACGGACTTTAGGAACTTTTTAACTTTGTAACTATCGTCATGCGCTACACTTGGAGGGAAATTTTTGAACAACCGGAGGTGATAAAGAGAATCGCCGATTTTGATGCGAAAAAGTTAAACGAAGCATCGGAAATTGTTAAAAATGCCCGAGAGTGTTATATAATCGGTGCCGGATCTTCCCTGAACGCCGGTATGTTCGGAGGATATTTGCTCTCAGAGAATAATCGTCGGGAAAATCGCATAATTCCAGCCAGCGAGTTCGCATTCAGGGCGACTATGATCTCCGGAGGAGATGCGGTAATTGTTCTTTCGCAAAGCGGGGAGTCGGGCGATATTTTGGAAGCGATTCAATTTGCGAAATCAAAAATGGCAGAGGTCATTACTATTACTAATAATGAGAAATCAGAAGCTGCGCTAGAGTCAGATGTTTGTCTGGCCCTTTTTTCGGGTCAGGAACGAGGGATTTTGGCGACAAAAACTGTTACCGCCGAGATAGCAATGTTTATTATGCTTTCAAGCGCCATGAATAATGATCTTGAGGGCGGTAGAAAAACGTTGATAAAAATTGCAGGCGAACTAAAAAAAATGCTCGATAAAAAAAGCCTGGAAGCGATAAAAAAAATCGCTAAAAGTTACGAAAATGATCATGATTTTTATATCATAGGGAATAACTTTTTCTATCCGATGGCGCTCGAAGCGGCTCTGAAGCTAAAAGAGGGCGGACGGGTTCATGCGGAGGGATTCGATGGTTCGGAGTTCAGACATGGCCCGATTACTTTGATAGAGAAAAATACGCCTGTCATATATTTTTCGACCCAAGACAATCAGGAGAGTGATCTCCCGGAGATTAAGAGAAGCGGGGGTTTGATAACCGGAGTCAGCTACAATAAAAACAAATTGTTCGATAATTTTTATCAGATAGCTGACGCAGGCCTATACTCGGCGGTTTTGGCTGTGGTTTTCGCCCAGCTTCTCGCATATTTTATTGCCGAAAGTAAGGGCCTAAACCCCGATGAACCAAAGAATCTAGATAAAGTTGTAGTATAGTTAGTAGAAACTTCACGGACAATCTCACTGTTTTGAACACGGTTATGAAACATAAACATTAGTTGAGGTATCTACAAATAAACTATGAGCAAGGTCGCAAAGGTATTTTCGACGACAACTGTTGGACTCGATTCTTTTTTGGTTGAAGTTGAGGTAGATATCGGAGCCGGATTGCCCTCTTTCACAATAGTAGGACTTCCAGATAAGGCGATTGATGAGAGTAAGGAGAGAATTCGCGCCGCTATCAAGAACTGCCACGTACTCTTTCCACAGCATCGTTTGACTATCAATTTAGCGCCGGCCGATATGAAGAAGGAGGGACCGGCATTCGATCTCCCGATGGCGGTGGGTATTCTTTTGGCATCAGGTCAACTGGAAGAGATCCCGGAGTATTTGCACTCGATTTTTGTAGGTGAGTTGGCGCTTGATGGAAAGCTTCGCCATGTAAACGGAGTCTTGCCGACGGCGATGTTCGCGGCTGAGAGAGGATTCGGGCGGATATATCTTCCGGAGTGCAATGCGGCGGAGGCGGCGCTGGTCTCGGAGATTGAAGTGATGCCGGTAAAAAATCTCAAATCCCTCATCAAACACCTCAAAAGCGAGGAGGTTATCAAGCCTCACAAAAGAGGGCGGATCGAGGATTATTTCACCGATTTAGTTTATGAATCTGATTTTGCGCATATTGCCGGCCAAGAACAGGCGAAGAGGGCGATGGAGATAGCCGCCGCCGGCAATCACAACATACTTCTTTCGGGGCCACCGGGATCTGGGAAAACTCTGCTTGCGCGTTCTCTGCCCTCGATTCTTCCCGATATGGACAAAGATGAAATGCTGGAAGTGACAAAAATATATTCGGTAGCCGGGATGACAAAAGAGAGTAATATTTTGATGAGCGAGCGCCCTTTTCGTTCTCCACATCACACAACTTCCTCTGTGGCCATGGTTGGCGGAGGCCAATGGCCGAAGCCCGGGGAGATATCCCTCTCCCATCGAGGTGTACTCTTTTTGGATGAGTTTCCCGAGTTTCCGAGAAGTGTTTTAGAGGCGCTTCGTCAGCCCCTCGAAGATGGAGTTGTAACAGTGTCGCGGGCGGCGGGGAGCCTTACTTTTCCGGCGGAGTTTATGCTAGTTGCTGCCCAAAATCCCTGTCCTTGCGGCTTTTTAACCGATGCCGAAAAACAGTGCAACTGCTCGCCAACCCAGGTAATGCGATATCAGAAAAAGGTCTCTGGGCCGCTTATTGATAGAATTGATATTCATGTTGAAGTGCCAAGAGTAAAGTACGAAAAATTGTCGAAAGATGAGCTGGCGGAAAATTCAAAAAGCGTCAAAGTACGAGTGCATAAAGCAAAAAAGGTACAGGGTGAGCGTTTCAGGAAAGCTAACTTAAAAATCAAAAACAATGCGGAGATGAATTCGAAGTACATTAAACAATTCTGTGTCTTGGATAAGGAAGCGGAGAAGATGATAGCGACTGCGGTAGACAATATGAAGCTTTCGGCACGCGTTTATCACCGAATACTAAAAATTTCGAGAACAATTGCAGATATGAACGGAGAAGAGATTATCAACTCCGATTGCATTGCCGAGGCCTTGCAGTATCGGCCGAAAGAGAAACAGTATTAACTCAATGTACAATAACCACCACGGATCTGTGCCACGGATAGTCACAGAATGAATCAAGTAAGGATGACGAATTAAGCTAATGACCAATAACCCCCCAAAGGGGGATCTCCCTCTGGGAGACGAATTTTCGTGCAATTCTGTGGTATAAATCTGTGGTGGTAATACTTCAATTTATCTGTGTTCACTGCGTATGTATATTCGAGACTCGGTATGCCCAGTCGCCGAGGCTGGAAAGGATCCCGGTTTTTTGATTTATGTAAAAGAGAATGAAGAGGAGAACCAGAATCGAAGCGAGGGAGATCACGATTTTTAGAACATCTTTTTTGATGGAAGGATATTCTTTATCTGGTCCGAGAAAGGCGGATGAGCCGGGGTGGTTTAAAACCGCTTGATTTTCTCTCGTGGATTCTCTTTCGGCATCACCTGTCATTTCCGATGTGCTCTCGATACGTTCTGCCGTTACTTGTTTGGCAACAAGTTTTTGCATCTTAAGCATCTTCTTCTTAAATTTTTTGTGCTTTTTGCCCACGTTGCTCCACAAAGATAAAATGTAATTACCACACAGATTGTCTCATAGATACCATAGATAATCTATGTAAATCTATGAGAGAATATCCTCGTATGAAATTTTTGGTGCCGGATCCCAGAATCGAACTGGGCACGCAAGGATTTTCCTTGTTGGACTATCTCATCACCCACCCGTAAGGGTTGGGGTGTCGGGCGCTATTTGCGGGGTTATTGTTGGGGCTCACCCGCTAGTCTCTACACCTGCCTCCGCTAAAGCTACGGCAGGCAAGCCTTATTTATCAACCTTCGGCTTGCATGTAATCCATAACTTCCCGACAGAGGATTGGCTCGGGATTCTCCGATTAAATCGGCATTCCCCGAATTCACCCGATTTTCACTCCCTTATTACTAAAGGAGGGACCGAAAATCAGTCCTTCGCTCTAACCACTGAGCTAATCCGGCATATAATCATTTAATAATGGACAACCAATAATGACGAAAAATATCATACACTACTCATTATACATTATACATTATCATCAAATTGGCATTACTTTGGAGGCCTGGGGGAGAATTGAACTCCCGTACGCGGTTTTGCCCACCTTCGCTAAAGCTTCGGCGGGTAAACAGACCTCATATGGAGGCGTTGCCGGGATTTGCACCCGGGTACGCGGTTTTGCAGACCACTGCCTAACTACTCGGCCACAACGCCAATAGTGTGCGAATCCCATCAACACGAGATTATCATAGCGCAAACTTGATATTTTTTCAAATATGATTTACAATATCGCCATCACCGTAAAGATCCCAGCACGAGGTGCAAAGCGGCATGGAACACAGTTGTTGGTGTTACTGCAGTGGTGACAAGTGCAGTCATCCTCAGAGTGGTGGGGTATGCCATATGATCGCTGATGATCTTGTGGCATCTTGGGGTCGATGTCCCTACAACTCGTCGGTGACGCTTGTGGCGGTAGGGTTGAGCCGAGTGGTCGGCCGTGCGTGTTGCCTCGGCCATGGGGCAACACCTGCCGAGAGGGGACGCGAGACGCATCTCTATCTCGTCTAGTCGGGGCCGTGAATAGTCGTTCACGGCCTGTCGTATTGAAAATTCCTAGGCAACTGCTATAATCTTTTAGTGGGCGGGATTGCCTCGCCGCAGCGCTAGCGAAGGCGGGTATAATATAGTGGTATTATACGTCCTTGCCAAGGATGAGAGACCCGCCGATTCGGCGGGTTGCCCGCTCCAAAATTATATGATATTCGTTTATATCTTGATCAGCTTGAAAGACTTTACCTTGTATACAGGTATTGCTTCAGATGTTGATAAAAGATTAGATTATCACAATAGGGGTTTAAATCAATCAACTAAATACAAACGTCCATTAAAGCTAATATATTTCGAAGCTTATACCAATAAAAAAGATGCGTATCTCCGAGAAAGGTTTTTAAAATCAGGTAGAGGCAGGGAGGTAATCAAGAAGCAGATTGCAAACACGATTGCGGGTATAATATAGTGGTATTATACGTCCTTGCCAAGGATGAGAGACGGGTTCGATTCCCGTTACCCGCTCCAGAGAAGATCAAAAGAAGTTCCTACATAGATCGGTACATAGATAATCACAGATATCGAAGGAAATTAATCTCGGAGATTATCACAAATGCTATCTATGGTATCTATGAAGAGATCTGTGTAGTAATAACAAGTTATCCCAATGTCGCAAACATTTAAAATCATTCAAATTATTCTAGCGGTACTGCTAATTGCTTCGGTTTTGCTCCAGCAACGAGGGAGTGGTTTGGGTTTGGCATTCGGTGGCGAAGGCAACGTCTACCGTTCCAAACGCGGTCTTGAAAAACTTTTGCACTTTGCAACTATAATTATTGCTGTGCTCTTTTGCGGCATAGCCCTAACCACGGTTTTTGTATCGTAGAGGCTCTATGAAGTTACGATTAACCGGTGGGGTTAGGGGAGTTGCTGGCGGAGTTTTTTCGCATTTAGCTTTTGCGTCTAAATATTTATTATCTTGCGCAAAAAGAGCAGTTTCGGGCATAAAATCAATGCAGAAATCCGAGCGCTGGTCTCTTTTCGGGCTGATAATAATATTTTTGATACTGATTTTTATAAAAGGTCGTGAAATATATCTTTCAAAGACGACAACGGTCCCGAAAAGTGGCGGAGTTTACAGGGAGCTTGATATTGGACAAGTCGATTACCTGAACCCGATCTTGGCGAAAACAGACACGGAGCGCTCTGTGTCGCGATTAATTTATTCGGGCTTAGTGAAAGTCGATCAAAGCGGCAATATAGTCCCGGACTTAGCCCAAAGCTGGGAGGTCACGCCGGATGGTCTGACATATACTTTCTATTTGGCATCGAATATTTATTTCAATAACGGGGCAGAGTTTGATGCCACAGATGTGGCGGCGACAATCGAAAAGATTAAAGATCCGCAAACGAAGAGTCCCTTCAGAGAGATTTGGTCAGACGTCATCGTGACAGCGCTCGATCGGGAGACGGTTTCGATGGAGTTGCCTTATCCATACGGTCCTTTTATTTACAATTGCATCCAAGGGATAGTTGACTCGATCGATGTCGAAGGCAGTTTGGTCGGAAGTATCAATGGTACAGGGCCATATAAGATTGAAAAAATCGCAACGGATAAAAGCGGAAAAATTTCCCAAATAGAACTTACGGCGGGAAATTCAAATTATCTTAATTCTGTTTTGATCTCCGAGGTTATTATTGATCTGGGAAAAGAGGCAAATGGCGGTCTTGGCTCATTGGAGAAATATACGGCGATTTTTGGCGGATCGCCGGATGATCAGAATTTTATCGAACAGAGTTTCACAATTAACCGTTATCTCGCTCTGATTCCCAATATCAGAGGTGAATTTTTGGCCGACCAAATTAACAGGGATAAAATTTTTAAAGATGGCATATTTGAACAAGAAATGCCCCTTACGCTTTTGATTCAAGATGTCGAAATTCAGACTTCGATCGCCGATAAATTGGTTGAAGATTTGAAAGTGAAAAATATCAAACTTGAGGTCCTAAGGCTCTCCGGCCCGGAGTATATTCAAAAAAGACAAAGCAGGGAATTCGATTTGCTTCTGACCGGATTCGATTTTGGATACGACAGGGACCCCTATTCGTACTGGCATACGACCCAGCTAGATCAAGAAAACTATGCGGGGTATTCGGATAAAAGTTCCGATATCGCTCTGGAAGATGCCAGAATGATGCAGGATGCAGGAGAGCGCAATAAGCGCTATGACCAGTTTTTTGATACAATGAGGGAGAAGAGTCTCATAAAGTTTTTTGAACCGGTGGAGTGCAACTTCTTTGTCTCTGGTGGACTGAAGGGTGTCGAGCAGATAATCGCCAGCAAACCGGAAGACAGATTCAATTCGATCGGGAATTGGTATTTGAAGGAAGGAAGGATTAAGAGGTAATTACCACACAGATTTGCTCACAGATACCATAGATCTATGAAAATCTATGTATTGATCTATGTGGTAATATCAAATTTGTAACGAAGGGAGGTGAGGAGTATGGCGGAAGCAAAACCGATAGCAGAGGTTACTCATTATTTCGACAAGATCGGAGTCGCCGTTTTTAAGCTCAAAAAAGCGATAAAAGCTGGCGACGAGGTGCAGATTCGGGGCAACAAAACCGATTTCACTCAAAAAATTGTCTCAATGCAGATTGACAGAGTCGAAGTCGAATCAGCAAAGCCGGGCGACGATATCGGCGTTAAAGTCGATGAAGAGGTGCGCGAAGGCGACAAAGTTTACCCCGCGGAGTAGAATTCTTGTAGCCCATGCTTTCCTGTCCGCCTTTGGCGGAAGTGTGCGCATCACACGGGGTAATATTTTAGTGTTAAAATATGATGGACTTAACTACACGGATGATCACGGATAATATTGTCAAATATTGCCCTGGTGCTGGAATTGGTAGACAGGCATGATTCAGGATCATGTGTCAGCAATGGCGTGGGAGTTCAAATCTCCCCCGGGGCACCAGATATCATAAAATAGTTATGAAAAAAACATTTTCTAAAAAAGAAGCAGTCGCTTATCTCGGTCTTGATGAAAAGACTTTTGATAACTACTTCAAAAATGCGGCAGAGTTTTCATGCCTTAATCGGAACGGTGGCAGAGGCCGTTTTTACTTTGACGAAGATGCTTTACGAAAATGGAAAGATGGTCTGGCATGGAGAACTGTTGGTTTGAATAAAGATGACTATGCTTTGTGCTTAGATTTTGCACTTGCACAACACTTTCGTAATTATGTGCAATCGGATTTCGGCACTGGACGACAGAGAGAGTTTGGGCAAAAAATAACAAATTGGGTCAAAGGACAACTTGGAGAAGTTGCCGTAAAGAAATTCTTGAAAAGAGAATTTAATGAAGATATTGAACTTGATTTTGACATTCGCGATAAAATAGTTTTGCAAGACATTACTGCTGTTAAAGAAAATGGAAAAATGAGACCGCCGAAGATTGGCATCGGCATAAAGTCGTCTAAACCAAAAAGTGCTTTCTTGGTGCTCGGAGAAAATGAAATAAGGATAAAAGAACGAAGATCAGATATTTACATCTACTGTCGCCCGGATATTCCCGACGATCATCTGTTAAGACTCACAAAAAAGGAGATAAACAAAGCCGTAAAGGATAAGCCTCATTATTCCAAATACAAGGATTTAATGCCGGATTTTATAAACATATCTTGCGAGGTTGTAGGCTGGTGTTATTACTCCGAATTGAGAGAGGTAAAACAAATCCCCGGACAAGAATTTGAAGGCATCAGATTCGTCAAAGAGTCTGGTCTTTTGAAGAAAACGAAACAAGACTGGCGGGAGCTCATAAAGCAACTGTAGCCCCCACTCCCACCTTATCAAACAAACTTGCTGTCTCATGAGCGCTAGCTTCTCCGTTAGTAATTTTTGATTCAATGAAATCATAAGGGATTCCTGCAAAAGTCTTTAGCACAGCAGAAATAACGGCTTGTGCCCCAACGGGGGGTACTGCCATGCCAATCTGCTTTCTTGTGCTTTCCTTCGAGCCTTCAAATACAAAGTTGTCGGGGAAAGATTGTAGTCGTGCTCTTTCTCGATTTGTAAGTGCGCGATGCTCTGACCAGTGATAAACATGCGTTCCCCCTCCTCCACTTCCGGTGATTGTATAGGCGGGTTTTTTTGGGTCTAATCTTTTATAAATCTGACTCATACGAGCACCCTTCACATTTAATCTCAAATGTTGGGGGATTCCCTCGTACCAAGCATTTTCTCCGGCAGGGATATATTTAAGTCTCTCAACAACGTTTGCAGATTGCTTAGTAAACTCTTGATTCGGTGCGTTATCAGGTATCCGCGGACTTTCTAATGCCATGCTAGCACTCACATAATTATATTTTGTAGTTGGAGCAGGAACATTGAACTTCAAACCAAGATCTTTTCGTATACCAATAATCACTATCCTGTGTCTTTGCTGCGGTACCCCGTATTCCTCGAATTTATATAAGTGCGGTGTAAGAGCATACCCCTTTCCTGCAGAAGCAAGGTCTGTCAGAATTCGCCTAAAGGCATTCCCGCCATTTGCACTCTGTAAACCGCTAACATTTTCTGCAATGAACCATTTTGGATTATGGGTGTTTATTGCTCTAACTCCATGAGAGTAAAGAGGGCCAAACTTTCCGTCAAAACCTTTCTGTTCACCAACCACGCTAAAGTCGTTGCAAGGAAACCCAAAAGCAAGCACATCAAACTTCGGCACTTTTTCAAAATCTATTTCTTGAACAGGGGCGCAAATAACACTTTTTTCATTTCCATTGTGAATATTGCGAGCATATGTTTTACAAGTATCGACATCGTAATCGTTTGCCCAAACAGGCTCAATACTATAAATGGTATTCTCATTTTCAGCAAAGGATCGGATTGCACCGAGAGCAAGCCCGCCGGGACCGGAAAATAATTCTGCCAATTTGAATTTGATTTCTTTTTTCTTCATAAGATGTCTAAATCTATTTTAGCATTTATTAAATTTCCCGCCTAAGAACACCAACCACCTTGCCCTGTATTTCAACATTCGTTTCGTAAAAAGGCTTCATGTATTTGTTCGCTGGAACAAGTTTTATGCGCTTTTTCTCCCTGTAAATTTTTTTGAGTGTAACTGCATCTTTATCCGGCAAATACGCAACTGCTTTTTCTCCGTCATCGACTGTTTGCTGTTCACGGACAATCACAATGTCGTCGTCTGATATGCCCTCCTCAATCATGCTTGCTCCGACAATTTTCAAGGCATAATAATTTGCGCCTCTGGGAAGCATACTGCGCGGAACTTCTATAGGTTCAGGATTTCTGATTGCTTCAATTGGTCCTCCGGCGGCAATAAGTCCCATGAGTGGAATTTCAACCAAGTCTCTTTTTTGATCGTTGAACGTTTGGATCGAACGTCTTTTGCCTTTATCCGCGGAAAGCAAATTTTTCTTTCGCAAATAGGCAATATGTTGGTGGATCGTCGGGATAGAAACCTTAAAATGTCCCGCTATCTCACTGAGGGAAGGAGAGTAGTCTTTCACTCTTTGAAATTTTGCGACGAATCGGAGGATTTCGGCTTGCCGTTTTGATGGTTTGCCTACTCCCATTGACTTCTTTTCCATACTTAGAGTATACTACCTAAAGATAACCTAAACAAGAGAAGTTATCCCCAGCAATTATGAAAGGTAGCATCAGACAACCCAAAGTATTCATTTCTTACAGTTGGTCTAGCTCACAACACGAGCAATGGGTTTTAGATTTGGCAGAACGTTTATCCAATGATGGCATAGTTGTAGTTTTGGATAAGTGGGACATTAAAGAAGGTCAGGACAAGCATGTTTTTATGGAGCAAATGGTAAATGATGTAAGTATTAAAAAAGTGCTTGTTGTTTGCGATAGTGTTTATCAAACAAAAGCTGATGATCGAAAGGGAGGAGTGGGTACGGAAACACAGTTGATTTCAAAAGAGGTTTATGAAAATACTGTCCAAGAAAAATTTATTCCCATTGTGCGGGAATATGATGGCGCGGGAAAACCTTGTATTCCGCATTATATGGCGAGCAGAATTTATATTGATCTTTCCTCGGATGAAAAATTTGAAGAAAGTTATCAAAAATTGATAAGAAATTTATACGACAAGCCATTACTAAAAAGACCAGTGCTTGGAACTCCCCCCGCCTATATTGCCGAGGAGGATCAAGTCATATCAAAAACATCTCACAAAGTAACCGAAATTAAGAACGCACTTTTAAATGATAGGCGAAGCTCAAACGGTTTAATTTCGGATTATCTTGATACGGTAATTTCTTCGCTAGAGGATTATCGTTTGTCAGGAGGTTCAATAACAGATTTTGACGATCATGTAATCGAAACGATAGAAAAAATGCTCCCCGTGCGAGATGATTTTATCGATTTTGTCTTTACGGTATTTAAATATCAAGAATCCGTTGATCTTGAAAAATTTCATAACTTTTTTGAAAAACTAATACCATTTTCTTATCGCCAAGCAAATGTTCAACCTTATACAGATGTTGATTATGATAATTACAAATTTTTTACTTACGAACTTATACTCAATTTCGTTGCGATACTTTTGCAATTGAAAAAGTATAAAGAGATTTCCCATTTCACAAACTCACAATACTTCTATCGTCACTCAAATTCTGGTGAATTAACATATAATGGTATTGAGATTTTTAATACTCATTCTCGTTCATTGGATGAGATAAGAAATAAAAGATTGAATTTGCGCCGGGTTAGTTTAACTGCGGATTTAATCAAAGCACATTCCACACGCTCGGATATTAGTTTTGATGAGATCAAACAGGCGGATTTAGTTTTGTATTATATTACTGAATTGCATGGAGGTAAGTCTTCGTTTTCGTGGTTTCCTCGCACTTCTGTATATAATTATCGTGGCAGTGCCGTTGAGCTATTTGAGCGAATGATATCGCTACAACATTTTGAAAAGATAAAAGAACTTTTTGATGTTCAGAACATAGAACAACTCAAAAAATCAATGATCGAATATATCGAGCGGAACAAAGATCAACAACGCAGATACTCGGGTTTGTGGGATTATGACATTAGACCATTGGAAAATGTCATTGACATCGCTAAAATAGGTACAGTCAAGTAGCCACTACTATAAATACAGGACCGAGATCAGATCAGTGTCAAAAACCCGGTTTTTTGAGTTTTTGTCAAACTTTTTTAGAAATGTCCGGTTTCTAATCTTTTAGAAATGTCCGGTTTTGTTAATGTAATGTTAAAGC